>JGI994J12354_10000641_pt1 | contig 34844 bp, 37 predicted proteins | sample IntmicLarv3ML3BL_FD_12354 | JGI IMG/M metagenome (IMG submission 12354) | reverse complement strand
CCGCCGTTTGCCGCACTGCCTCCGCCACCCTGATACAGTAAGTACCCGCCGCCGCCGCCAATGCCCGCGCCGTAACCAGCGCCGCCCTCTGCGATTACAGTTCCGTCGTTGATGGTAATATTGCCTGCTGTGCCGCCAATGCCGGAAAAGGCAAGTTCGGCGCTCCCGCCTCCACCACCGCCGATACCCGCGCCGTTACCGGAACCCTTTGCGGTTATATTTCCACCATTGATGGTGATATTGCTTGAGCCGCTGCCGTTCACATAGTTGCTCTCGCCGCCGATTCCACCGATACCCGCGTGGTTGCCGCCGCCTGCGGTAACTGTAAGACTGCCGGGACCGTTGATGGTAAGGGTGTTTTGATGCGCCTGTATACCCGCTCCGTCGGTCGCCTCTAACACATTAACACCTACAAGATTGATGGTTACCGCAAAGTTGCCGTCAACCACAAATGGTTTTTCGGCGATAATCGCTACATTGTCCAGCGTAATGCTACACGCTGCAGACACAACAATGCCGTTGACATTGGAACTGCCTGTAATTGTGTGCGGACCGGCATCTGTAATAACGATTGGTCCGTCGTTAATGTCATAAACCGCCGCTTCAGCCGGTATTGGCATTATCCCCAGCAGCATACTAACAACCAACATAAGCACCGTGCTTTTAGTCAAAGAGAACTTTTTCATAATTGAAGATCATCTCCTGTCTAATATAATACTACAATTATACCACAAAAGTCGTCTTCTGAAAATATAAAAACACGACAATGAATTGTACGTTTCAATCAAATGTCTTTAGACGTTGGAGCGTTACCTCGCGCCATCTTGGGTGAATACCCAATTTTTTTCTTAAAACACCTGTGGAAATGGCACGAATCAAAAAATCCGCACTTCTCCGCAATCTCTTTAACCGTCAAAGTAGTCGCTTCCAATAACTCCAACGCGTTTGCCAATCTTCGTTCCTCCATGTAGCGTTTGGGTGGCATACCCACATATGTTATAAACATGCGCCGAAGTTTTTGTTCGGACATATTCAGCATGTTTGCAATCTCCAGAACTGTCACTTTTAACGAAAGCTTGTCAATTGTAAAATTCAAAATGCTTGTAATATTTGTTTCGCGCAGCAGTGCGTTTTCGATTCCGTCCGTATGCCAAAGAGCAAGCAAGCTCTGGAACAAATGCTGACTGTACAGCGCCTGATGGTATACATCGCTTCCGATACTTCTAAAGCAATCCTCGCTGATACGCCGCTCTGTTTCGGTTCTGCAAACTGTACGTATTTGATTGAGTGTTATGTGTGATGCATCCGTTGTTTCAAACAGATACCACTCAAAGTCCCAGTGATCCTTGCTGCAGAAAACATATGTGATGTCGAGACGTTTTACACAGATGAACGTGTTTTCGGTTAAAGTGAACACAGCGGCTCCGTTTGCCAGTTCAATCACACCCTCGCCCGCAACGGTTCTCACCGCAATATATTCATTTTTTTGCGGTACAGGGAAAAAGCCCGGCAAAAAATTGTTGCTGCCATAGCCGGTATCCGCTTTCACATGCCAAACCAACAAAAAGCGGATATACAGCTGGTCAAATTGATGCTCCGAAATTTTCAGCATATTTACTACGTTTTTTGTCATATCTTTCACGTTAAAACCTCCCTGTTGTTGGCAAAAATTTTTTCTATATTACTAATTTACCAAGTTATGCTGCCATATTGCAAGCGTTTTGCTAAAAAACAAAAAAATAATTGCTATACAAACGAAAAAATGATTGAATCATACATTTTTTTGTCGGCTTTGTATATTGATACCCCTTTTTATTGTATAGTATAATCATATTAGTATGCAGTAAAAAAGAATTTTAAAAAGTAATCTTTAATCGCAAATCGAAAGAGATGCGATAATAAAAGAGAGATAAGGAGAAAAATGTAATGGAAACCATTCTTTTAAATCAGATAGGGTCAATGCGGAGGTTAAGCCAAGAAATAATGGATAGGTAAGAAATGATAATCCAAATTTAATACTTTACGCCATTATTCATTGTCAAATATTCCTTAAACTTGGCATTGAATTATAGAAAAAAATGTGTTATACTATTATTGAAAGATGAGGGATTCACTTATGACGCTTGATATTTTTTTGATACATTGACACCTTGCCTTCGTAATAAAACAACTGGGGAGTTGCTTCCTACCGTATTTTCTATTGCTAAGACGGAAGAGCTTGTTGAACTGCAAAACAATGGTTGGAATTTTGACTGGCATTCCGTAGGTTTGAACCCATCATATAATATTTATAAATTGATTGTTCAGGGAGATACTATTATACAAGGCTTGATTGCAACCGAGGTCAAAAAGAATGCTGTCTATGTTGCGTTGGCTGAATCAGCTCCACAAAATTTAGGCGATGACAAGGGTTACGAAGGTGTAGGCGGACATTTGTTTGCTATAGCGATTAAACTGGCAGTAGCTTTGGGGTTCAATGGATATATCTATTTGGACGCCAAGAGTGAAGAATTAGTAGAGCATTACCAAAAGACTTTAGGTGCAGACCGAATTTACTCGCGGATACATGAGTACCGACTGGAAGTTTCAGAAGAAAGTGCTTGCAAAGTGTTAGAAGCGTATACATTGGAGGGTGGTTTGAATGTTGAATGAAAAATACAATAATTTGACTCTTGACGAAACCGCCGAAAAAGCCGGTGGCTATGTTGCTTATCCTAGTGATAGCACAATGGAAGCTGATTATCATGCTATGTCTGTTTATTGTCGCCAAAAAGGTATTAAACCTATGGAATTGACAGAAAAGGAGTATCGAATGTTTTTATTCCCTGAATATGTGCAGTTACAAACCAAATAAATATGCCATTCGCCAAATGATTTTCTGCGATGGCAAAAGACTAGGTAGAGGAGTTTTGTCTAACATCTGTCTAACACTTTCTCAAAAAACGTGCAAATCCGATGAATGTTGACAGAAGCCGAATGCAAATTTTTAGTAACAAAAATAACCGTCAAACCCTTGCAAGACAAGGATTACAACAGTGGCTATATAATGCATAATAATTTCAAATAAAAGTAAATAATCTGTGACAGGCGCTTTTCAAATCCTAGTTCGGTGGATTTCTTTCGGATTCCCTGCCAGTCGGTATAACGATACTGTATCAGCCATTTTCCTGTTTTGCTATCTCTTTGTGCTTTCATTACATCACCCCCTGCGCTAATCCAAACCATTGTTTTTCAAAGTATTTTCGTGGCACTTTCCCGGAAACCACAAGATAACCGCTATTTTTCAATTCATCGTTCATTTTTCGAATAATCTTGTAAGCGAGTCCTACGGACACTCCAAGCAAGCTTGCCATTTCGCTTGCTGTAATGTAAATTTTGTTCTCTGTTCTCATGGTTTCTCTCCCTTCATCCGTTTGTAGCCTTGTCGCTATATTGCCATTATAACAGAGCGATGTCGCTACAACAATCCCGAAAATCAATTGCAATGATTCTGTAATAATTGTTTTTAATAAAACTATGGTATTTTTTCTAAACGCATGATATAACAGCGACAAGACTACAATTAAAAGGTGGTATGAACACATGACTATTGGCGAAAAAATCCGCTATTTTAGGGAGAGAATAGGCATTACGCAAAGCAAGCTTGCGGAGCTTACCGGCATTCATCCGGTATCTATTAGAAAATATGAAACCAATAAAATGCAGCCGCAAACACAGCAGATAGATAGAATTGCGGAGGCTCTCGGTGTGAGTTCTTTTGCGATAGCAGGCATAGAAAACAATATTCGGATTGAAACAATAGGCGACTTGATGGGATTGCTTATCATGCTTTGCAAGACAAATATTGTTCTTATAGACGACAAGAGAGAAAAGGGCGGCGCACTAAAACCAGATACTGTTTCCTTTAAAATAAATCCGCTTATATCAAAGTTTTTCAAAGCGAGTGCTAACGGTGCGGATTTTAATGCCGATGATATTTTGTATTCTTTGAAATCGGAGCATATTTTCAATGATATTTTGGGTAAAGTAAAGATGAAAGAATAGGAGACTCAAACGCCGTAAAGCTAATTAATTCGTCAAGATACGAGCAGTAACGAGTTCTGTTGTTTCTTCGAGTATGTACAACCGGCAACTTGTGGCGGTGTCAAGTCATCAAGAGCCGAGTGTGGTCTTATGTAGTTGTAGAAGAACACAAACATAGCAATCATATTGTTGGCACTATCAAACGAATTAAAGCCCTGTTTAGTTTTATACCACGCTTTGAATTGCTTGTTAAATGCCTCGATTAGATTGTTAGAGATATCATCCTTGAAACTTTCAACCCTGATATGATTAACACCAAAGATGGATTTTACAGGTATTTTGTACGCACTGTATCGGTCACTCACGATGGCAGAAGGCGTTCCTAAGGATTTAGCGTGATTGAGCAGCGAGAAGGCTTGTGGNGAATCTCTATGCGGNGACAAATGAAATCCAAGCACAAAGCGAGTTTCGCTGTCAACGATGAACCATATGTAATGCTTCTTGCCATTGATTTTCACCACTGTTTCATCGGTGTGCCATTCGTCAGAGTTGAAGTCCATTGATGGCATTAGTGACAAAGAAATGTTGTTGAAAAGGGGTGCGAACTTCCTGCACCAATCGCTTATGGTGACATGGGAAAGCTTGATGTTGTAAAGCATATTGAGCATGAGAGCAATGTTTCTGAACTATGATTTGCCAATATAAAACTGCGTCAATGCAGTAATAACAAGCTGAACAGGATGACGGAGTCGCTTGAAATCTTCTTTGCCAATCAGCTTGGACATGGACGGCGGTAGCTTAACGGTTGGCTTGGCTGCAAAGAAAGAGTGATTGCATTTCTTGTCACCACAACGGTAGTTGGAATAATCGGCATAATCGTGGTGAAGAAAAGAAACCTTGCCACAAGCAGGGCACGAGGGATATTTGGGCTTGCGGGTCATGTGTGCAGGCGCAAATTGATGTTTACAAATACGGCATTGGTACTTTTGATTACCAAACTTATCTTTGCCATATTTATATAGTGAATGAGAATTGCATTTTTGGCAACTAACTGGTATACTTTTATCCATGAGATCTTGATTCCTTTCTCGATTTTTTCGGGAGGTATTAGTTTTGTGGTGAAACTATTATACCATAAGGCGTTCAAGGTCTCAATTTTCATTTAACTTAACAATACGATATTTTGCGTTGGGAGAAAATAAATTACGGATATGAAAAATGTGCCGCTAAGTATAGCGACACATCAAATAAAGCCACGGAAAACGCTTTGGAGGATTTGCGAAACAGCAAGGAATTGATAGAAATGGAACTCCAACGCTCGGTGGTGATGCTTGATAACGAGGGTGGAATTAAGGTAAAAATTCCGCCGAATATATTGTGATGAATATTCTGGGCTGAGTTAAATTGGTTTTTCACCTGTTGCAACAGTAGACACGTTGAATTATATATTCATTGGTGAAAATCCAAAACGAAAATTTCTTAATGTTACAACTTGATAAATTAGAATTTTACAGAACAACAAATTTGATACATCAGGGGGAGCAGATTATGGAACGAGATTTTAACTACTTCGTTGAAGTGTATGGGATTGCTGGAGCAAGAGAAAAGTTTGAAAATGTTATTGCGTCAGCTTTACAAAGGCTTCATTCAAATAAAGCATATCAAGTTGAAGTATCTAAGGGAGATGGCGGAATTGATATATTTTGTGAAGGTCTTGACAAACCCATAATATATCAATGTAAATTTTTTTTAAAAGAGATAAGTAGCTCACAAAAAAATCAAATACGCGAATCGTTTAGAACGGCAGCAAAAAATTATCCTGAGTTTAAGGAATGGGTGCTTTGTATTCCAAAGCTATTAACGGAATCAGAACATAAATGGTTTTGTAAATTTAAGGATAACAATCCTTTATACAAAATAACTCTTTTTGATAAGACCGCATTATTGAATCTGTTAAAGGATACAGATGAATATAACTCTGTATTTAATCTAATTTCAATAGAAAAATCCGTCATAATACCACAAGCAAGAAGCAAAGCTACACTATTGAACCTAGCGTTTTTTGGTATACAATTTAGCTACTTAATAGGTTTATTGTTAGGAGACAGAAAGGAAACAGCGAGTTATTGTGAAATATTGCAAAATGGATTACTATGGGTAAGCAACCCCCAAACAAAAGAAAGAATAAATGCAGTAAGAGAATTTGTTTTGATGGTCCACTAGAGTGGAGTATGCGTTTTGAAAATGAAAGCGCCTATTATTGGTGCAAAGAAATTGAATCCAGTGTAATGACCATTCAAGACACTTTACAAAACGAAGATTTGCCGTATTTTATGACTGGCAAATTACTGGGCACTTTTAACAGTATTTTAGACAGTTCCAAAAATACAATATCTAATGATTTAATTCATGCGCTAATAGGCGTAATAAAGAAGCTGAATCTTAGTAATGAAGTGTTTAACGAAATTTCTGAACTTGCCGTAGAAATGACAAAAGACAGTCCATCGATAAGCTTACATTCGAAAAAAGTAAATGCTCCATTACGTATTTACGGTCTGATTTCTAATTATATTTGCATGTAAATCAGTTGAGACATATCCATACAGAATCACCACGTTATCCGTATAATTAGTTGATACTGCCACAATAAAACCCATCAAATTCCAATTTATGAAGATAACAAGTTATCAATTGTACTCAAATTGCACCCAATCGCATAAAAACAACCCCGAAAACCCTGTATTTACAAGGCTTTCGTGGTTTGTGTTATTTACTCCCACTCGACTTCGAATACTTTGTCATGTGTGTTTTTGATTGATATTCGAGCGTTTTGTTATCCATATCATTCCAATTATCATCATTTATTTTGAGTCGCAAAATTATTGTACTCAAATTGCACTCATGAAATTATCTATAATAACATTCATATAGTTGCTGAATGCTTTTACTTAAAAATGTTCTTTGTGGAAACGTATTACCTTGTATAGCCAACACAAACTCTTCTTTTTCTCTATTTGTGAGTTGTCTATATGTATCTTTCCAAATATTGATTTTTTCTACATTTTCTTTTCTTTTTGTAATAAATAATTCCGGCATATAAATTAGCTCACTAAATTCATCGTAGCTTTTTCCAAAAGCAAGCTCAAAATAATCTTTTTTCGGTCCTACTACTGCATGAGTGGCATTTAATATACACTGAACGCCTCTCAACATTTTTGCATTCCAATTTTTTCCGATATATTTTCTGTCTTTACAATATTCTCCGGAAATCGGCATATATTTCATAGGAAAAGACCAAACACTTGTTTCACTGCCATTTTCCCTAAACTCGTCATTTAACTCAATGTTCACACGCAGTCGAATATATAATTCCTCTGGTGTATCTAAATAATTAAATAGTATGTAATTAGATAAATTTTTCACGCCATATTTTGCTGCCAATCTTTGTGCTTCTGTATATATCCTTATGTTTTCATCGTCAGCATGGTCAAAAGCTATTCTTAATGGATGTATTTCTAATTCAGATAACAGTTTCATCTTATCTTCTGTTAACAACCTTGCATCTATTCCCTGATTAAAATCAACACGTCTTGTTTGGTGGATTGTTTTTTTGCCACGATTATTTATAAAGGACTTATTCTTTCGTCCAAATCCTAAACCAATCAAATCATTAACAATATCAGAAAGTCTGTTCGATGCTAAAATATTATTGTCCATTAGCATTAAATCACGTTTTTGTCCATATTTAGCATCAATATCATTTATTTGGTTTCTTATATCAATATAATCGCAGTAGTTTGGCTCTAACGTTTTAACCGCACAAAAATCACATTTTCTTATGCACCCTTTTGTTGTTGAAGTCAAATAAGCATTTTTAACGTCATATTCATAATCAAGGTATTCGTTGCTAATTGTGTCAATTATAGAATAATCAGGAGTTATGCAATCTATGGGAATCACTTCATTCCCAAGCATATTGGGTCTATCTAATAACCCCGTCATAATCGTAATTCTGCTTAATCCATTCTCCTTTTTCAAATCATTTTCTAGCAATGTAGTCATAATGCCACCAACATATATGTTTTCGGGCACATCAACCGAACTATAATAATATTTAACTGTATCAAGTGTTTTTTTCCAATAGAAAGTAAACAATGTTGTAATATAAATTTTATCCCACCGTTTAGATTGTATTTCCTTGTTTTTCCCTTTGACAAAGGTAACGGCATCTCCTAGATTTTTATGATAAGCACTTATTTTCATTAGACCTAGAGGTGGATATTTATTTTTGTAATCTGCTTCAACCAAAAGAATATTCATTTATCGCTCTCATTTCTTATGCTTATCTATATATTTTTCCACTAGAAGCCTCGTGTTTTTCCAACCACTTGTGAGATTAGTTTCAGAAACGCAAGCACTTGTATCTGAATGGATCCATGTGTTTAATAAATCTATGTAATCCTTATCATTTATTTGCGCCTTTAAAACACTATATTCTTTATTATCAATGATTTTTTTATTTCTGAGCAAGTTTAAACATAAATTATATGTGGATGGTAGTGAACTGGAATTAAAAACCGCTCCACCTTCTGCATCTATCCATAATTTCAACACACATTCTAGTAATGCTCTGCATAATGCGGCTGATGCTACTGGATATTCTCTTATATTTAAAGCTTCTAATTCCATAAGCATTTGTTTCCCTTTTTCATTCAGACAGGCATACGCCTCAATTTCGTAAGTTTTTCCAAGTTGCAATGCTGCCTTTCCCACCAAGTGCTGTTTGGGTATAGAGCGAGGTTCACCAGTAGCCGGAAGTTCTTCTGGCGCAGAAACATTCGTGCCCTTTCCAACGTTTTCATCAGCAGGTATACTTTCTGGACTTGCTGTATTTGGGGAGATATCTGCAACTTTGGGTATGCCCGTAACGGGTGGGGCAGGAGAAACTTCTGTTGCGTTTTCAGATACCCGTGTTTTAAATTTATCATCGAGGTTAAAAATATAATTTTCAAAATCATCTTTAAATCTAAAATTATTAGTGGCAGAGTTATGTATGAGGTCATAAATAAGTTTTGACATCATACACAGAACCTGTTCTTTTGAGTCTTTATATACTAAAACATTGTCAGAGTCAAAAGTTACATTGTAAGTTTCTTTAAATTTGGCAAATCCAACAACTCGTTCAAGTTTAGAGATCCAACGATTCGTGTCCATAGCCGTTATTAAAGATTTATCTGTATTTGGATTTTCTTTTACAAATTCCACTATGGCATAGGTCTTGCTTTTGTTACCTTTCGCAGCATTTGCTCTCATTTTTGCTTGGTAATCCCACTGCTTTCTGCCAATTCCTTCGTTAATATCTTGATGGATTTTATACAAAAAATGTTTAGCATCATCAGAATTATGATACACCACACATTGTATATCAATATCCGTATAATTCAACCCATAAATTTCGTTAATAGAAGGGGCATTTTGCAATATTTTTTCATTGTTTTTGTACTGGGTCATTAGTTTTATACAGGTAATCCGTCTATTGCCATCATAGACAACATGTTTACCTAAATCTTCATCATAGCAAACTATTGGCATCTCGAATGGATTCAACCCATCTTCTACTATATCTTTTGAAAGATTAATCATTTCTTTTGATGGCGTACCGATTGTAACATTAAACATGTATATTATGGCATCAATTTCATCATAAGCATCATTAATATACCTATAATTTTCGGGGTTAATATATAGTTCATTGATGTTTAGTGTCTTATATTCATATTTTCTCATTTGTAATCCTCCTATTTTTTAAACACAAACAAATACTCATGTGCAATCAGCAAAAAATTATATTTTACACTATTGGTTTTCCAATATCCTGTTGCCTTACAGTTATGTTGTTCTTTTATAATTAATTCCTTAAGCTTAAATCCAGCAGTTTCAAAGTTTCTCATTACATCAAAAGACATTGGTATCATATTTCCCTTTTGACGGGTATCGCCCATAAGAACAGCACAAAATTTATCCTTTTTAAGTACGCGATAGCTTTCGGATGCTACCGCCTTCATTGCTTCAAGAAAATCCTTAACTTTCAATTGTGATAAATCTTCGACAATGCCATCACTATACTTTATAATATCTGCATAGGGAGGATGTGTACAGATGAGGTCAACGCTTTCGTCTGGCACAAAATTAAGGTTTCGGGCATTGCCCTTGCGGATATATATTTTTCCATTCGCTCCCTCGTGCTCAAAATCAGTCTTTTCTCTGCATCGTTCAAGTGCAACATCATTTACATCAACCCCAATGATATTGCGATTCAGTAGCTTCGCCTCAACAAGGGTTGTCCCACCACCGGCAAATTGGTCAAGGATCAAATCGCCCTCTTTAGAATAGCGCAATAATATATTTCGTGGAATATATGGCGACCAATTTCCACGCCATTTTGCATCATGAGTAGCCCAATCGCCACGTTTTGGAAAAGACCAATGCGTAGTCATTTCGAGTTCAAAATCTTCAGGCTCCCATTTCGTAATTTTTCTATTTGTCATATCTTTTCTCCATTTAATTGTAAAAGTCAAACAAGATATTCAAAATTAAACTTATCTAAAGAAAAAATTCTTATTTTATCCTCATAAGATGTATCAACTTTCGTTCTCTTAATTTTGCTAAAAGAATTTGCAATAACAAATGCTTGAACTCTATCGAACTCTTCATCAGTAGTCATTTTATCAATCCATTTTAAATAGCGTACTGCTTGTTCATAAGCATGAAAATTGGTGCGTCCTCTTTTTAGTTCCATCACTACATTTGGAATTGTTCCGTCCTTAATTGGGTCACTTAAACTATATAAACATATATCAGCTCTATCCATATCCATAGGTTTAAACGGGGAGATTGGAACTTGCCTACATAAAACATAATCACCTGATATAAAGTCATAAAATGGTTTTAGTGAAGCCAAAATAGTAAATTCCAGTTGTGCTTCATTTATAAACATATCTTTCATATCAACTAACGTTTCAGCGAATAAAGTTTCATTTCCATTCTTTTCAATATTGTCACACACGGAATAGTCAATACAAGAGTTAGAGTTTTGAACTAAGTTGAGTAATGTTGACACTTCGCCAGGAGTAAGTGTGCAAAATCCCATACCTTGCATACTATTCGATGGTAATGGATAAGGATATTTGCCCAACTCAAAGTATAATTCATCTGAAACGATATATTTTCCAGTGAAATCATTTTGAACAAATTGAAATATAAAAGGTTGCGCCTTATCGCTACCATTGACTTTAAAAACACCATCCATATCTGTTGCAGTATATCTGGATGATTCACCCCAAAAAAGATTTGCATTTGCTTTTCTGCCGAGTGGGCTGTTGAGTCCGTTCATATAAAAAGAGCCTGCGTCTTTATTTCCAAATATTTTCCCGCCTTAAACGATTTTTCGCCTTAAAAAGAAAAATATATCTGTCCCTTCTCGACTACAAGCATAATCAGCTAATACGGCATAATGTTTGCTTCTGCTTAAAGGAGTTTCCGTAAACACAGGTTTCATAAGAAAGCCATAAACGCCCTTATTTAAATACATTTTTAACGTATTTTCATCATATAATGCAATAAATAATCCACCTTGCATACCAATCTCCTCATCTTAAGTTCCATAATCATTCATATCTCTCAATCTTTCAGAACTTATTTTGTAATGTTATTAGCCAAACTACAACCCTTTTGTTACAATCTCCTCAAGCAACCCTTGCTCAATCATATTGATATTCATAACATAATCAGTTGCATGAAATGTTTCAGAAAGAGGGCGTTTTGCGGTCAGCCAACCTTCTCCATCGGTTACCCATATAAAGCCCGTCGTTTCATTTTTAACAAGGCTAAACAAATTGCTAAATTCTCCTGCAACCGATTTTAATTTAGATCCGCCACCGCCGTAATAATTCACTTCAAGCAAGTATAACATTTTACCCGTATCTAACGCAAAATCGAAATGTCTGTCCGCTTTATCTGTTGACACCTTTTTACCAAATTCTTGCTTGATTTTTGCAGCAGTTGCTTGCGCTATATATCTAAATCCATGTTTGTCACAAATTGCATTCACGTAGACTTCAGTAAGGTTTTCCATCGCTGTTCCACTTCGATTTTTCCGGGCATTTGTATCAAGTCCAACCTCTACGCCAATAGAATAATCAACCAAGTTTTTAATGCTCTTATCCGAAATAACTTTAAGCAAACCACTCTTTTCGGCAAAGAAAACTATCCTATCAATCTCGTCTTTCGTATAGCTCTTACGTTTCGCAAATGAATACTCGATATCACCGCCTATATCAGCGACCTTAATGCTTTTTCCGCGAACAGCAATCAGCAGAGGAATTGTTGGAACGATTTCCGGATACTGTTTAATAAGTTCTTTCAGTCGGTTTTTAATATCGTCTTTTCCTACAAGAGCATTCAGAATATTTAGAGCAACTTCAATCTGAGAAACATTTCCTAACACTTTTTCCCATGCCACAAAAAAGTCATAAGTACGAATTGTATCTTTCAGATTGGAAAGAAGATATTCAAATGCAGCATTTTCAGAGAGAATGCCCATTGATTTGTACTTGTCTATATAATTCATATCCGTGCTCCTCCACAATTTGAAATGATTAACTCGCTGATGTTTCCACGGCTTTCGCCATTGCAATTTATCATGCGTTTTGCTGTCACTCTTGCTATGTTGTATTTGCTATAAAGTTCATCAAAAAAATCATCGTTGTTATCACTGTTCTTTGGATCAGAATTGCTAATAACGACCTTTGCACCTTTTTCGGTCAGTTTATCCACGAAATTCCCCAATTCAACTTGTTCCTTATCGGCAAAGTCTGTTTCAGCATAGGAGGTAAAACTTGCGGTTTCGGTAAGTGGTCGATAAGGTGGGTCAATGTAAAAAAAAGTGTCTTTATCAGCAAAATTCAAACAGTTTTTATAATCTCCACACCTGATAGTAACATCTTGAAGCAAATTACTGATAGCAGTCAGGTTGTCTATGTCACAAATTAACGGTTTTTTATAAGCACCAGCTGGAACATTGAAAAGCCCTTGCTTGTTAACACGAAAAAGCCCATTAAAACAAGTTTTATTTAAAAAGATGAACAATGCCGCCTTTTCAAGGTTTACCGTTTCATCTCCATTTACTTTCAAATAATTGAATTGTTCTCGTTTGTCGTAATAATAATTTTTGCGTTCTGATTCTCCTAACGGCCAAAATTCTTCTTGCATTGAAGTTAATTCAAATATTAAAGCTTCAAGATTTTTTTTGATTTTTGTGTATGTATTTATCAGCTCTGCATTTATATCATTTATTAGGACTTCTTTTACCGAGAAATTTGACAATATATCAAATAAGACAGCACCACCACCAACAAATGGTTCGCAATACTTGTTGACTGATTTTCCAAGCTCAACAGGGTAGTTTTTGCGAATATCTGCCAAGAGTTGACTTTTGCCACCTGCCCACTTTATAAAAGGTTTTACAGTCATATTTGCTCCCCCGTTTCTTCCAATGAAAACGAAATGTCTAATTTACAAGCTAATGCAATGGATATTGCCTGCATTTCTTTTTCAGTAAAATTATCTCTACTTAATTTGTTACTGAGGTTTTGAGGTGTTGTTTCTATTTTATCTGCAAGTTCTGACATCGTCATTTTTCGTTTAATTAAAAGTATTCTGATTTTTTCACTAACCAATTTCAGACACCTCACCATACAAATTTCAATGTGTTTATTATATAATAGCGAGGCACTAATGTCAAGTCAAAAAATAAAATATACACTCAAAAATGTAGACACCTTGACGCATTTTGACGCTTAAGGTGTCTACCATTTTTAACGTTGCATTTCCTGTGTTTGCAGTTTTTCTTTTTTTCTACCTCCTAACAAATATGATAAACCATGCTGCTCAATGATTGATTTGAAAAAGCTGTTTTGTTGCCGAAGTTCCTTGTTTTCCTGCTTTAATTGATTGACTTCAATTTTTCCACGGATAGATAGAAATTTATTTAATTCCTGTGTCAGTTCTGCAACTTTTGCAGTCAATTCCGAAATAGTCTTTTCAGCCATTTTCAAAAGTTTTTCTAACTTACGCTCCTTTTTTTCATGCACCACTAATTTTTTCGCCGCCAGTGCAAGGGTCTGATATTCATCTTGATTCAGCATCACCTTAGATGAAAGCGGTATGGGTTTTGCTTCGATTTCTTCCACTTTCTGAATATAAATTTCCTTTTGCTGTAATTTCCCAAGAGATTTTTCGAGTTTTTTGACTTCCGCTGTCCGTTGTTCTTTTTTATAATCCAGTACGCTTAGATGTTCATGATGTGTACCTTTTTGCTCCCACTCAATTCCATGAAGCTCCATAATCTCTGCAAGCTGTTGTTTTTCAGATAATCCCCACTGGTTCCACTCGGTTTCTCGGCGGCTACCGCCAATAAACCCTTGCGTGGCTAACGCTTGTCTAAGTGATACCCTTGTATCAAGTCCTCGTTTGCTTCCCGTTGTGAATGGCACAAAATCTATATGCAAATGTGGAGTTGCTTCATCCATGTGAAGGTGTGCTGAGAATACTCTCAAATTTGGATTGCGCTCTTGAAAATTTTGCATATACTCACTTAAAACTTCGGCGGCGAGTTCGCCATTTTCTGTTTGAGCGTTCATATCATCGAGATTTCCGATTTGTAAAATGATTTCATGAAACAACTTTTCCTGTTTCCCAGAACGTATTTTTTCATAATAATTTTCAATCATGCGGTCATTTCGAGTTTGCTTTGCGTTGTATCTTTCGACGGCGTCATCGAATAATTCATGATACACTTGTTTTATATCTTCGTTGTGATATTTTTGGTTCAAATGAATACGGTCAGGGTCAATGTTTGCCGCATGAAATTTGCGACTGTTATGATTAACCGAACCTTTTCCAACCATTACACTAATAGTTCGCTTCAATGTTTTCCTCCTTCCTTTCAGGGAGGTATGCGGCGCAAGCCGCTAAAGAGTTTTGTTACTTTTGTCAAAAGTAACGCAAAAGCACTTTTGACACTGCGCATCAAAAATGCCGACTGCCCTGCGGTCAGTTTGCGCTCTCCGAGGGAGAATAGCCATCTGACGATGGCTTGGGGCGTTGCCCCAAATATCTGTGTATATTTCCCCAATGCTCATTGCCCTTTGAAAAGGGCAGCCGCATAGCTTTCCTAAACTTTGCCGTGTCGGTCGTGACGGTGGTGACGGTGTTTTGCACACCGCCGCCACTGTCAAAAACATCGACACGACCGTCACTATCGTCACACTTCCGAAAGTTGAAGTGTCAACTTTATACTTCGCCCTGCGTGTGTGCGCTTATTTTCATAACGAATATTATATTCGTCAAGCAATCTCCCTGCCTTGACATTCAGTCGCAAAGATAACGTATTAGGTTTTATGTCTATGCCAAGCGTGTTTGCAAGTTCAGTTGGACTACCTATCCACTCTGCATTCTCAGATGTAACTATTTTGGAAACAGCTTCGAGAATTGGATCAACAGGCTCTTCCCAAAGTTCAGTTTCCGCTTTTTCAAGATTCCAAGTCAAGCGTTCGGCATCTCTGCTTAAATACAAACGTTGGTCTTGTTGGTCACGCCCTGAAATATCGAGCACCGCACTATGATACGCAAGCTGTGACATGAAGAATGATTTACCAACCTTTGGGGAACCGGCGAACAAATACGTTCCGGGATACAGCAGACCGTCAATAATTGGCGGTCTGCTTGGATAAATATTTTCGTACAATTCGCTCATGGTAACTGTGTGCATATATCCCGGAAGATTCATTTCTCGCATTCGTTCTAAAAACTTCTTGCTGTTTTCTTCAAAATCATTGAAATCTTCCGAATCATCCGTTATACTATGTATAGAGTTTTTTGAAATCGGCTGTTCCATGCCTGCGTCAACAGACATATTCGGGATAGCCGTTTTTTCTTTTTCGGTCATTCTGTTTCCTCCTTCAGTCCATCCATTGTAGCCGCAATTAGTCGAATCACACCCATCAAATCATCATCAATTTTTGCGTCGGATTCAATGCGCTTCAACTCGTCAAGCACAGCGGATAATTGATTACGGAGTGCCTTAAATACACGTGGATTTCCCACAACAACAATATCTCTTTCCTGCAAACGTTTTATGATATAATCCTGTTTGGTTAACCCAGAAAGCGCAACAGCCCTCTCAAGCTGTACATCCTCTTCCGGCGACATACGAAACGCAACCACTTTATTCCTCCAACGACCTTGCCCATCATATACTTTAAGTGACATAATTAAAATCCTCCTCGTTCAATATTCAATTTTTCTGCCATCTCAGCTTGTTTTGTGGGAAATAAATGCGCATACCGATATGTTATATCAATACTTTCATGCCCCACTCTGTTGGCAATCGCTACTGCCGAAAAGCCCATCTCTATTAAAAGCGATACGTGCGAATGCCTCAAATCATGTATGCGAATACGCTTAATTCCCTGTTCTTTTGCACCCCTCGTCATTTCATGGTGCATATAACTTTTCGTTATCGGGAACAAACGGTTTGTGAGAGTGTACCCATAGAGCAATTTTATGTATTCCTGTATTTCTTCACTTAAAAAATCCGGAATTTGAATAACTCGCTTGCTTTTGGGTGTTTTAGGGTCGGTTATAACATCTTTTTTGTTTAACCGCTGATATGATTTAGTAATAGAAAGCGTATTTTTCTCAAAATCAAAATCTGCGGGTGTCAGAGCCAACATTTCTCCCAAACGCACACCGCACCAGTAAAGGACTTCAAATGCATAAAACGATAATGGTTTATCCATCATGGATTTTGCGAATTTTAAATATTCGTCTTTCGTCCAAAACAGCATTTCCGTTGCTTCCTTTTTACCGACACTTCCAGCTTTCGTGGCAGGATTACTTTTCAACTCGTAAAATCGTACTGCATGATTTAATATTGCGCTGATTTGATTATGCAGTGTTTTCAGATACGTTGCTGAAAAAGGTTTGCCGCTTGGCGTTTTCAATCGCATCATCTCATTTTGCCATTGAATAATGTCTTTGGGCGCAATGTCGCACATTTTCTTATCCTGGAAATATGACAAAAGCTTTGAGTTGATAATGCTTATCTTTGTTTGCCAAGTGTGTTCACGGATGCGATTTTTCATATCCTCCATATAGATTTTCACAAACGATTCAAAGGTCATATCCAAATCCGCACGATTTTGTCTTGAAAACTCTTGCTCCCAGTTAAGCGCTTCTCGCTTGGTAGAAAATCCACGTTTGCATTTTTGCTTTCGTTCTCCCTTCCAGTCAGTATAGCGAAACATCGTGTACCATGTTCCATTACTTTCGTTTTTAAATGCTGCCATTTCTTAGTTCATCCTCTCTTTTGATTTTTTTGACTCATAAAATTTTTCGTAGAAGAATTTGCGGTCAATTCTCCCGGCGATAGTTATGCAACCAGCCTTTTTAATTCCCCATTCAGTTTACGAATGAGTTTATATGCGTAAGGCGTAGATACATCAAGTGCCTCCGCGACTTCCCCCACGCGCATAAACATTTTTTCTGCCATAAGTAGTTCCTCCTTTTATCATTACTTGCGCAAACTTAAATGTTTTCCGTTAAGTTTGCTTCTATTATACTAACCCATTTCCGTTAAGTCAAGTGGTTTTCGAAAAAATATTAACTTTTTTTATTTAAGTTTATCTTGACTATTCTTAACGCTATATGTTATACTGTTTTCACAAAGGTATTTTAAAGGAGATGAACAGTATGTCTATTGGTGAAAGAATCCGATATATCCGTAATCTTAGGGGGATGACCCAAAAATATTTAGGCATGGCACTCGGCTTTACTGAAAAGACTGCCGATGTCCGCATGGCGCAATATGAAGCAGGAGCAAGAACGCCAAAAGAAAAAATGATTGCCGACCTTGCCGATATTTTAGAAGTCCGTCCGCAGGCATTAACTATTCCCGATATTGACAGTTATGTGGGGCTGGCTCATACGCTGTTTGCTCTTGAAGATTTATACGGCATCAAAATAAACAATATTGATGGTGAGCTTTGTCTAACACTTGATAAATCCAAAGGAAACACCTATCTTTCTATGTTTGATATATTCCACGCATGGCAGCAGGAAGCCGAAAAACTTAAAAATGGCGAAATCTCCAAAGAGGAATATGATGCTTGGCGATATACTTATCCAAAAATGGAAGCCGAACGCACAAAACAGCAAATTGATGCTTTACGTGCTGAAAAGAAGAATGCCCCCTTTGTTGAATAACAAAAAACGGACTTGCTAATCAGAAATCAGCAAGTCCGTTTTCATATGGACTGAAATGTATGAACACCTGCAAACCGTCTGAGGTCTGCAATAAATGTCAAAAACACTTCTGTTATCAAATTGTTATCAAAAGGTAAATCGAAATCTCTAAAACCCGCATGTTTACAGGCTTTGTGGGGTTTAGATGCTTACTCCCACTCAATAGTCCCCGGCGGCTTACTGGTCACATCATAAACAACGCGATTCACACCCTCAACTTCATACACAATCCTGTCAGACACCTTCTCCAGCACGTCATACGGAATGCGCGCGAACGATGCCGACATTGCGTCTACGCTGTTGACAGCGCGGATGGCGATAACATGGTCGTATGTACGCACATCGTTCTTTGCGCCGACGGTTTTAAGCGGCGTAAACACTGTGAAATACTGCCATATTTCGCGCTGCAAGCCTGCCGCCGCAATCTCTTCGCGCAGGATGAAATCACTCTCGCTTACGATTCTGATCTTTTCCTCGGTAATATCGCCAAGGATTCGAACGCCCAATCCCGGTCCCGGGAACGGCTGACGCCAAATCTGGTCTGCAGGAATACCCATATATTCGCCAAGCTCGCGCACTTCGTCTTTATACAGCATACGCACAGGCTCAATCAGCTGCTTAAACATCGTATCCTTCGGCAATCCGCCAACATTGTGATGGCTCTTAATCACCGGCGCACCCTCTGTGCCGCTTTCTATAACGTCCGGATATATAGTTCCCTGGCAAAGGAAATCCACCGCGTCGATCTTCTTAGCCTCTTCCTCGAACACGCGAATAAACTCCTCACCGATTATCTTGCGCTTCTGCTCAGGTTCTGTAACACCCGCGAGCTTGCTTAAAAACCGCTTCGCCGCGTCGACGTATACCAAGTTCATGCCAAAGCCCTCGCGGTACACCTTTAGCACTTCCTCAACCTCGTTCTTACGCAGAAGTCCGTGGTTCACAAAAATGCAGGTCAGCTGACTGCCAATCGCCTTATGCACCAACAGCGACGACACTGCAGAATCCACTCCTCCCGAAAGTCCGCTCACAACGTTGCGGTCTCCAACCGTTTCCTTTATAATCTGAATCTGTTCCGCTTCATACTCCGCGACATTCCAGTTCTCTCTTGGCTTGCGAATGTTATCTGATGCCATATCCATCTCCCTCTCTTTAGTACGATTTTTTACCCTATAATTATATCACTTTTGACAAAACGTTGCAATAATTTTTTGCGGACTCAAATAAACAGAAAATTTTCAGAACGTTCGTTTAAAAATTAAACATACCTCAGTTGCCGACTGCAATACTATACACACCCAGCTTTTGGTGAAGCGATGCTGCCCAATACACAGAGCCGTTGTGATAAACAGGTCGTTCAGCGGCGTTGAGCGGTACTCCGTTGAGTGAGGTCGCCGGAGTCAATACTTCGCCGTCTGCAGACAATATCATATAAAAAGTATCCGCGTCGGTCGCCCAAAGTATTACAAGACGGTCGTTTGCACATACAACTTGGGGCGCGATAACGTCCGTATCGGTATAATTTGTGAGCCAATGAACACCGTAATCCGTTACGGGCGTGAGCGGAGCGTTTTTGTTGTCGTTTATATCCATCGATGTCGCACCGCTTCGGTCTTCGCCGCCGATAAACATGGACTTTGAGACCTCCTTTGCCGTTGGGTCAAATATCTGCACAAACAAGTTTTGCTTTTCGTCCTTCGCGGCTTCGCTGATAGATTTAGCCGAAGCGCCGACAAGCGCAACTCCCTTGCTTGTTTCGGCAAGTCCGCCAAGCTGGGCAAATGTTTTGTTTACAACAAACATATTGTAATTGGCATTCGCTTCGAGGTAAAAATTAAATATCGGATATTCGCCGGCGCTTGTCGTAATATTAAAACCTCTGCTATACGCATCCCCATGGTCTGCATATACAAAATCGCCCGCATGCTTACTCCAAATCAAGTCTTGATTAAACGAATGCGAAGTATATGGAATGCTCCAAATGCTGTCCCACTCAAAGGGGGACATGTCTGAAATCTTCACGCCAACAACGCTGTTAGATTGATGTCCGTTATACATTGCCCGCGCATAATTCACCATAAGATACCCATTTCCGATTGCCGAAACACAATTTCCGCTACGAAACGGATTTTTTGTGTTGCCGTCCGCGCCCATTCTGCTTTCGCCCTTAAAACCTGTCGTTTTTATATAAGCACCCTCGGCTGAATACTTCGAGATAAACACGGTTTCAATATTTACATCGTCGGTGTCGTTTTCTTTTCCCCAAACAATATAAAAGTTCCCGTCATCATCGGAAATTATATCTCCTAATTTTGGATACTTCTTCTCAATCCTTAACTCTCTGCTTGGGGTTATAATTTTTAGGTTGTCCTCTTGCATATACCCATAGGCAAGACCTTCATTTCTATATGCAAACTGCTGTACAGAAGACACCCAGCCCCAATTACTCACAATTCCCACGGTGTCCGGTAAGTTTTGGACATATGCCTGACCGGATGTTGTAATGATAACCGTACGGCTCGCCTCATCCCAATCCACATCGCATCCGAAAAACTCAACAATAGCACGAATCGGCAGAAGTGTTCTGCCGTTATAAATCTTCGGGGCAACATCAAGATTGATAATCGTTTCTTCATGAATAGTACTGCCTTCGTTTGCCTTCATAATCGGGCTGTCAATCATAAGCGTGAGCATTTGATCATCGCGCCAAACAAATGCCCTTTTAGTTGCGTCGTCCCAACCAACTTGCAAACCGATTTTTTCGCATACGGCACGAATCGGAACAAGCGTGCGTCCGTCAACAATAATAGGCTGTTGGTCGAAAGTCACTTTGTCTCCGTTAACCGTTACTGTAATTTCGTCTGCCGCATAGCCAACAACCGTAAACAGAGAGAGAGAAAACACTATCATAAGAATTACCGCTGTTATTCTTTTCATCTGCATATCCATCCTTATATAATTTTTTTGTTCGTATAAACCAGAACAATTTCAAAAATAAATGCCGCTTGTATTGCATAAATCTATCGTCTAATTATATCATCTTTGAAAAAGCGTTGCAATAATTTTTTTGCATAAATATCACCTCTCAATATTGCAATTCGTTTTTACACATGTTATACTAACATAAGCAGTATTTTACTTAGCAGGCAGGTGTTGTTTGACGAAGAGGTCATTGCACCTGCAATTTTTGTATCTATACCATGTTTCAAACCGCCCGAATGGGTGTCATACTTTTTCTGAAGGGGATGCATGTTATTATGAAGAAACTCAGATTCATCATCGCAATATGGTTCGCAAAACTCGTTTTTTTGGCGTGCAAGCTGAAGGGCTCGCGCGCGTCTACCATGCCGGGCAAGATGGCGCATCGAATATGCCCGCAGTTTTTGAGCATTATCACACCCAAGGTGCGCGGTAAAATCATCGCGGTGTGCGGCACAAACGGCAAGACAACCGCGTCTAACCTCATCAACGACGCGGCGCTGGCGGCGGGGTGCAAAACCGTTTGCAACAACACCGGTGCGAATATGATAAACGGTATCGCTACGGCGTTTGCCAAGCGTGCTAGCCTATTCGGTGGCTTAAACTGCGACTACGCATGCCTAGAGGTCGACGAAGCGACTATGCCGATCTTGGCAGACAGGGTGAACCTCGACATCATAGTGGTAACCAACCTATTTCGCGACCAACTCGACAGATACGGCGATTCGACAGCAACAGCGGGCATGCTCACAACCGCGTTTGACAAATCGCCTAACGCCGCGCTGATACTCAACGCCGACGACCCTGTTACATCAGCATTCGGCAGGAATAGAGACAATACGTGTTACTACGGCATACTGCAAAACCCCAATTTGCCGTATTGCGGTAAATCGGATGTGCGCATACCGTGCAGTGAATGCGGCGGCGCAATTGATTACGCATACCGCATATACGAGCATCTCGGCAAATACACATGCGCAAACTGCGTCACGCAAAATGTTGCGGCGGATTTCGGCGCACGGAACATACGCACTGTGAACGGTACTCTCGACTTTGAAATCGTGCATAACGACGAATCAATGCCTATCAGCACAGGCGTGACCGGGATGTATAACGTTTACAATATGCTGATGTCTATGGCGGCGTGTACCGCGGCGGGGATGGATATTCAAACAACACTCCAATCGCTTCGCAACCAACAGCCGCAGCCCGGGAGAATGAGCCGCTTCACTATCGGCGGCAAGGATGTATTTCTGATACTTTCCAAAAACGCGGTCGGCTTTAACCAGTCCTTCACACTCGCGCTTAGCGACAGCCGCCCAAAGGATATTTTGGTGCATCTGAATGACACGCCCGCCGACGGCGAGGATATCTCATGGCTGTGGGATGTGGATTTTGAAACACTTTACACCTCCGACGCAGGCAGATATATCATCACAGGCGAGCGGCGTTACGACATATATCTGCGATTGAAGTATGCAGGCTACGACGAGAGCAAGCTGATTATCGAAGATGATATCAAAACCGCGCTCGGCACATTGCTCGGCGGAGAGAATGACGTATGTTATGCGGCGGTGAATTACAGCGATATTCATCCGGCGTTTTTGGAATTGGACAGGTTGCAAGGGTCTGCAAAATAATGCAAAAAGGAGACATCACAATGAACAATTATTCTATCAATATATACCACCTATATCCGCATCTGCTGAACCTATACGGCGACAGCGGCAATATTGCGGTGCTGAAAAAACGCTGTGAGTGGCGCGGTATCGAGGCGAACGTTATCGAAGTTAACGGCGACAGCGATATCAGCTTTGACGACGCAGATATCGTAATATTCGGCGGCGGCACAGAGAGCGATTTACGGATTGTCTGCGGTTACGCCGCATCCATCTCCGCGCAGTTATCGGCATATATCGAGCGCGGCGGCGTTATGCTGGCGATATGCGAAGGCTACTATATGCTGGGCAAGAGCTTTCCGCTCGGCGGCGAGATTACGGACGGGTTTGGGATGCTCGATATATACACAACGGCGTCGGAAAGGCGGTTTGCGGAAAATATCGTGATTAGAGCGACGCTCAACGGCGCGGAAACGGATATTATCGGCTTCGAAAACCATATTGGCGAGGTGCATATCGGCGATACCGCGCCGTTTGGCAAGGTTATCTGCGGTTTCGGCAACGACGCATTGTCGCTGTACGAGGGCGTAATGTATAAAAACACCATCGGCACGCATCTGCACGGTCCGATATTGCCGAAAAACCCGGAATTGGCGGACTATTTGATAAAACACGCGTTGATAAACAAATATGGCAATGGCATTGCGCTTGAAGAAAACAGTTCGATAGATGACATGATGGAAATCAAGGCAAAACGGTTTATGGTCGACAGAGAGATTGCGCGGATGCAGGCACGTGGGTAATTTTTGTACTGTCTACGCTCGCCTGTAACGCACGCAATATGCCTTGCGGACTTGTAATATGCCTTGTAATACTAACCTTCGTTTAAAAGCCGCTGAAACGGAGCGATGCGTTCTTTAAGAAGAACGCGTTTTGAGCGACAGTTGAAGCGATGCTTTTAATCGGAGGTTAGTATAAACATGAAAATGCGCATTGAAATGGCTAATGAAAGCCAAATCAAGGCGCATTTTGTGTATTATTTCTTCTGTGGCGAGACTTTTGTTACAGCCACTTTACAATATCACTTCTTCTCGTACATAACCTCAAGCCCTCTATCGGGGTGATATGTCCAACTAACGCGATACTTCGTATTTTCTTCTGTCTGTCTCCCCATCAACGCGGTTGTTTCCATCATCTTATCATATAGCGCGGCAGAGAATCCCAGCTCAGCGTTAATGAACTTGATTGCGCCTAACGAATCATTCTGAATTGGCTCGAAACTTCGATACTGAATTTGCGTCATATCATTGGGGTTGATATTATCGGGGTTTGTATCAACTTTGATAAAATCATTGCTGACCACCCAACCTGCTGTACCGTTTGCCAGGGGATATTTGCTCATTGCCTTACTGCGGACTCTGCCAAGAACCGAACCATTAACAATGGTTACAACGATAATTACAGCGATAACCACAATTGCGGCTATCCCACCAAATATCAATACTTTCTTTTTGTGCCATTTTGGCTTAACAGCAGATTCGGTTATGGGCGTGTTCATGTCGGTTATGTTCTCATTCATTTACTATTCCTCCTAAAATGATTTATTGGGTTTCCTTAATCATTTTAGCACTCAACAAACTAATTGTCAATACATATTATCAGTTATGCTTCGTTTATCAAAGTTTATGCTTCATGTAGAATATACAAGAGGTGATTTTATGGACTACTCGTTATTAGGCAAACGAATAAGAGATGAGCGGCTTTTATTACGGCTAACCATTGAACAATTAGCAGAGCGCATAGACAAGAGCGGCAATTTTATCGGACAAATTGAGCGTAATGAAAGCAAGCCGAGCATTGAAACACTGGTAGATATAGCCAATGCACTTGGAACAACCGTAGACAGTCTTCTGAATGATAATCTAAAAGCACATGAAGATAATACTATCAAAGAGATAAATACAATGCTATATTCTATGAATGATATAGATAGGCTATTTGTATTAGACATAATAAAGCGACATAACTACCGATACAATCATAATTCGCATCGGTAGGCATGCTGTTTACCATGCCGTGCGTGTTTGTGTTGCGGTTTGGGGCGCGTATATGTCGACAAGGGTCTTGACACACAAAAAGCAGGGCGACTACAAAATTGTAGCCGCCCTTACTGTCAACTGCCCACTGCTAACTGTCTACTCCGTTAATACGCAACGCCCTGCGCCATCATCGCGTCTGCAATCTTTAAGAAACCGGCGATATTTGCGCCTGCAACCAGGTCGCCTTCTTTGCCGTATTCCTTCGCCGCCGCCGCTGCGTTCTTGTATATATCCTTCATAATCTGCTGTAGCTTCGCATCTACCTCTTCGAATGTCCATGAGTATCTGAGCGAGTTCTGGCTCATCTCAAGACCCGATGTTGCAACGCCGCCCGCATTTGCCGCCTTTGCAGGACCAAACATTACACCGTTCTTTTGGAAGCATTCAACAGCTTCGGGTGTGGAAGGCATATTTGCACCCTCTGCAACCAGCATTGCGCCATTTTTAACCAATATAGCCGCTTCTTCGCCGTTGATCTCGTTTTGAGTCGCACACGGAAGTGCGATATCGCACTTAACCGACCATATGCCGCGGCATCCTTCGGTATACTGCGAACCCGCAACACGCTTCGCATATTCGCTGATACGTCCGCGCTCAACCTCTTTAATCTGCTGTACAACATCGAGATTGATGCCGTTTGCATCGTATATATAACCTGCCGAATCCGACAGCGCAACAACCTTCGCGCCGTATTCCGTAGCTTTTTGGCATGCGTATATCGCAACGTTGCCCGAGCCGGAGATAACAACTGTCTTGCCCTTGAAGCTGTCGCCCTTCGCAAGCAGCATCTCTTGTGTGAAGTAGCACAGACCGTAGCCTGTCGCTTCTTTTCTTGCAAGCGAACCGCCGTATGTAAGACCTTTGCCTGTCAATACGCCTGTGAATTCGTTTTGCAGTCTCTTATACTGACCGTACATGTAGCCAACTTCTCTCGCGCCAACGCCGATATCACCCGCAGGAACGTCTGTGTTTGCGCCGATATGCTTCGCAAGCTCTGTCATAAAGCTTTGGCAGAAACGCATAACTTCGCCGTCGGACTTACCCTTAGGGTCGAAGTCGCTTCCGCCCTTACCGCCGCCCATCGGCAGACCTGTAAGACTGTTTTTGAAGCATTGTTCGAAGCCGAGGAACTTGATAATCGACGCACAAACGCTTGGGTGGAATCTAAGACCGCCCTTGTATGGACCGATTGCCGAGTTGAACTGTACTCTGAAACCTCTGTTTACCTGAACCACGCCTGCATCGTCTACCCACGATACTCTGAACTGGATAAAGCGTTCCGGCTCAACGATTCTGTCGATAACGCCCGCTTTAACGATGTCGGGGCGCTTTTCCACAACCGGCTCGAAGCTTTCCAAAACCTCCATAACCGCTTGCAAAAACTCGTTTTCGCCCTTGTTGCGCGCGCAAACCTTTTCATACACATCCATTAAATACTTGTTTGTTAATGCCATTATTATCATTCCTTTCGACTTATTATTACAACATAAATAAGTGTATCACAACCTATTTGTTTTTGCAACACATTTGAGCAAAAAAATCATTTTAATGTGATTTTTTTTGAAAAGCATATCAAAATACCACAAAAACGCAAGTCAGAGCATGCAAACTTGCGTTTTATGGTGTCGACTTTCACAAATATTCTACAGATCGTCTGCGTCTTGTGTGGGCACTTCGGTGCGTATCGCCATCCTTGCCGTTGCGTTATCGCCTGCAATACCCACGCCTGTATAGCTGCCCAATGGATCTGCCATAACCACATACGGCTCTGTGAATGCTTCTGCAATCTGCTTTGCCGTGCTTTTCTTTTCGTTTTTGCGCTTACTCATAATACGTCCTCCTTGTGATGATTTTCTTCGTTAATATGTTGCCCGAATTGTAGGAATATTAGGCATATAATGAAGTGACATTTATTGGTTTTGCTGATTGCTCCATACTCACGCAAGAACACATTGACATTTTATATGTACTCGCTTATAATTTGTTATATAAACAATCGGAAACAATTGCGAAGCGTGAATACTTGCTATCATATATATTAACACCAATATATTAACACCAAGTTTATATTTTAAACGAATTACAAAACCATCCCAAAAGAGGTGACCACATTGGCTGCAAACGAAATCTTAAAGCAATATTTCGGCTACGACGAATTCCGCGAAGGGCAGGCGGAGCTGATCGACGCACTGCTCAGCGGCAGAGATGCGCTCGGCGTTATGCCCACAGGTGCGGGCAAGTCGCTGTGTTACCAAATCCCCGCCATGCTTATGCCCGGCGTTACGCTGGTGGTTTCGCCGCTGATATCGCTTATGCGCGACCAGGTACAGGCGTTGGTTGCAAACGGTATTGCGGCGGCGTTTATCAACAGCTCGCTCACCGAAGCGCAATGCAGTCGTGTGATTGCGAATGCGCGCGATGGACAATATAAACTCATATATATAGCGCCGGAGCGGCTGTTTGCGCCGTCTACTCTGGAGCTGGCGACATCACTGCAAATCTCACTGATCGCTGTAGACGAAGCGCATTGTATATCGCAATGGGGGCAGGATTTCCGCCCGAGCTATTTGGATATTCCAAGGTTTGTCGATGGGCTGTCTACGAGACCTGTGCTGGCGGCATTTACGGCAACCGCCACGCCGCGTGTACGCGAAGACATCCTTGCAACGCTGACGCTTGCCAATCCGCTTACGATAGTTACGGGCTTCGACCGCCCGAATCTGTATTTTGAGGTAAAACAGCCGAAGGATAAGTATGCCGCACTGACGGAGTATCTGGACAGCAACGGCGGCAACGGCATCGTTTACTGCTCCACACGCAAGGAAGTGGAGAGCGTTACCGAAAGGCTGGTTGCAGACGGATATTCAGCGGCGCGTTACCATGCGGGACTTCCGGATAACGAGCGCAGCAGCTCGCAAGACGATTTTCTCTACGACCGCAAGCGTGTGATTGTAGCTACAAACGCCTTCGGCATGGGTATTGATAAGTCTAACGTGCGGTTTGTTATCCACTACAATATGCCGCAGAATGTGGAGAGTTACTACCAAGAAGCGGGGCGTTCAGGGCGCGACGGACTGTCGGGCGACTGCATTTTGTATTATGCCCGAAAGGATATTAACACCGCGCTGTTTCTTATAAATAGAAGCGAAAACCAAGACGAAATCGCGCGCAACCGAAGCCTGCTGACTCAGATGGAGCGGTATTGCGAGACGGACGGTTGCTTGCGCTGTTATATGCTCGAATATTTCGGCGAATCGGGCGCGGATAGCTGCGGGAATTGCGGCAGCTGTAACGGAAACTACGACGAGACCGATGTGACGCTGGACGCGCAAAAGGTGCTTTCGCATATTACCAGGCTGAACAACGCGGGCAAACGCTTTATGTTTACCCATACCGCCGATATCCTGCTTGGAAAATCGGAGGATTTCACCGACCTGCCCACTTTCGGGCTGATGAAAGGCGCACAACGTCCGTATATTCGCCGTCTTATCAACAGGCTTGCGGCTTTGGGATATGTGGACGACGACGGATTTTTGAGCGTTACACCGTCGGCAAAGGACGTGCTTTTCGGCGGCGCGGCGGTTACCATTCGCGGCGGCAAGCCCGGAGAATCGAAGAAAAGCGAGCGCGCTCGAAAGCGTGCGGAGGAGCCGAGATATGCCGTTTCCGACGGTTTGCTTGCCAAACTGAAAGAGCTGAGGCTCGATATCGCGAGAGAAGAAAGCGTTCCTGCGTATGTGGTATTCTCCGATGCGACGCTGGTTGATATGTGCCAAAAATATCCGCAGACGGAGGACGAGATGCTCGAAGTGAGCGGCGTGGGCGAAGTCAAGATGAGGCGGTATGGCGAACGTTTTCTTGTACTGCTGCGCAATGAAACGCCAACAGCGGAGCCGCAAGAACCACCGCAGGAGTTTACAGCCGAACTGTTTTTTGAGCGTTTCACAGTTGAGGACGAGCCGCTGCAAATATCACGCGTGGCAGATAATATCAACGCTGTGCTGATACGTTTTGGCAAGACGAAAAGCAGCGGGATAAAGCTGAACGCAATGCTCACCGAAGAGGGATATCTTGAGGTGGTGGATGGCGTTAAGATGCCGTCGGAGGCAGGTATTGAGCTGGGAATAACAACAGTGGAGCGGCATTCCGCGCGCGGCGATTATATACAGTGTCTGTTTGGCAAGGATGCGCAGTGGCTTTGCGCGGAGCTTGCGGTTGGCGCTATTACGTCGTAAGATTATTTCAATGGTCGCGTATTTGTTAAAAATACACAAAAAATATTTTGACAAAAGCCGCAAAATAAGGTATAATTGCTCTGGTAAGATTGGTTAAAATAGTAATATAACTAAATACAATATAGGAGAGTGAAGTCTGAACAAGTTCAGACTTCACAAAATGCTCACGGCAAAGCCGTGAGGTCTTTCAGACCGACATTTTGTTGTGCTTTGTGCCTTCCCGGCATAAAGCCGGAAAGGAATGATAAAAAAATGAAAATAGGTGTTCCAAAGGAAATTAAACCGCAGGAAAACCGCGTTGCGCTTACTCCGGCAGGGGTAGACGCGTTTGTTCAAGCAGGGCATAAGGTGTTTATTGAAACAAACGCCGGCGCAGGAAGCGGATTTGCAGACGAGGAGTATGCGAAAAGAGGAGCGGAGATATTAAAAACACCCAAAGAGGTGTTTGACACCGCAGACATGATTCTTAAGGTTAAAGAACCGCTTGCGGCTGAATACAGCTTGCTTAAAAAGGATCAAATTCTCTTTACATACCTCCATATCGCGCCGAATCCGGAGCTTACACAGGTATTGCTCGACACCGAGGTGATTGGTATCGCATACGAAACCGTACAGCTTGCAAACGGCGGACTGCCGCTGCTTGCGCCTATGAGCGAGGTTGCGGGCAGGATGTCGATTCAGATAGGCGCGCGTCTTTTGGAAAGCATCAACGGCGGCAGGGGCATTTTGCTCGGCGGCGTTTCGGGTGTGGAAAAAGCGAAGGTGACGATTATCGGCGGCGGCGTTGTGGGTATCAATGCGGCGAAGATAGCGGTTGGTATGGGCGCACAGGTTACGGTTATCGATATTTCAAGCGCAAGGCTTGCGTATATCGACGATATCTTCGGCGGGCATGTGAGTACACTTATATCCAACTCATACAATATCGAAAACGCGGTGCGTGAGTCTGATTTAGTCGTGGGTGCTGTGCTGATTCCGGGCGCAAAGGCACCGAAGCTGGTTAAGGAATACATGGTTAAGCAGATGAAAGCGGGTTCTGTGCTGGTGGATGTTGCGATAGACCAAGGCGGAAGTATTGAGACCATCGACCGTATCACAACGCATTCCGACCCATTCTATATGAAGCACGGCGTTGTACACTACTCCGTGGCGAATATGCCGGGCGCGGTGCCGAGGACATCAACATTTGCGCTTACAAACGCAACACTTCCATATGCACTGAAGATTGCGGAGTTTGGCGCAGAAGCGGCGATGAAGGCGGATGCCGCGCTGATGAATGGGCTGAATGTGTATAAGGGCGCGCTGACATACGAGCCGGTTGCACAGGCGCAGGGCTTGGGCTATACGCCGGCTGAGGATTTGTTTTAGTGCAGAAAATATAAAAGATTAGGAGTTTATATTATGAAAAAGTATATAGCAGAATTTATAGGAACATTCACATTGGTGCTTTTCGGCTGCGGCACAGCGGTGGTCTGCGGAGGAGCTGCAGGTGGCACAGGAGTTGGATATCTCGGCGTTGTTGCAATCGCGATGGCGTTTGGCTTGGCGATAGTAGCGATGGCATACGCTATTGGCAGTGTTTCGGGTTGTCATGTTAACCCGGCGGTTTCGCTGTCTATGTTTTTAACGAAAAAGCTTGATCTCAAGGATTTTATCGGATACGTTGCGGCGCAGGTAGCGGGCGCTTTTGCAGGTACGGCTGTGCTTAAGTTTATAGTAGATTCCACCGAAGCGTTATCGTCTGCAAATGGGCTTGGGCAAAACGGATTCGGCGCGCTGAACGGCTTTGGCTTATCGATGGGCGGCGCGTATGTTGTGGAAGTTATCCTCACATTCGTGTTTATCATGACGATTTTGGGCGTTACCTCGAACGAAAAAACCTCGCATATGGCAGGTATCGTTATTGGTCTCACACTCACATTTGTGCATATCATAGGCATTCCGCTAACGGGAACGTCTGTGAATCCGGCTAGAAGCCTTGCTCCGGCTGTATTTATGGGCGGAGAACCGCTTTCGCAGGTGTGGTTGTTTATTCTTGCTCCATTGGTGGGCGCAGTGCTTGCGGTGGTGGTGCATAAGGTGCTGAAAGTTGGCAAAGAGCAATAGAGCAGAGGATATATAGCAGACCCCCGAAAATCTTGCAGATGCAGGGTTTTCGGGGGTTGTTTTATACGTTTTTATTTTTGCCGGAAAATCCTTAATGTTTTCACAGATGTTATTTATCAAATCAGTTGCCACGCTCCCAAGGAGTACCCCTCTACATATCGCCAACCATGTTCCTTGCCCACGCCCCTTTGTTGACCCTCGGCACAATGGTGAAAAACTTTATAATCTCGCCAACCATCATCACAGCAAATACAATCAAGATGTCCCATCTGAGCCATATTCCGCATATAACCCCCAGCGGCAATGCAATTAGCCACACGTCCATCAAATCCAGAAACAGCGATATCTTGGTATCGCCGCCGCTGCGCAAAACGCCGCACATCTGCACAAGGTTGGTGTTTTTTATCGGCACAAACACAGCGAGGATGATAAGCATACTCGTAGCTTCGTGCCGCACGATATCAGAAAGATTATATATACCAATCATTAGCGGCGCAAGGCATATAAGCACCGCCGCCAGCGCAATGCTGAATACAGGCGTGATGATATTATACTTCTTGCCGTAGTCCAGCGCCACTTCTTCGCGCTTCTCGCCGCAAGTTTTGCCAACCATAACCCCGGCAGCGTATGCCATACCCATAAAGAACGAATTGAGCAATCCCTCAAATGTCTTAACAATCATAACCGCCGCCACAACATCCCTGCCCATCTCCGAATAGATCGCCGAATACAGCGCAACACCCACACCCCATGTTGTTTCGTTGAGTATAACAGGCGTTATAGCCCTCATAAACGGTTTCACAAACGCGCTGTGCATCGCACGCCTAAAATCGCGTATACGCATAGACAGATAGCCGTACTTTGTATAGAGCAGTACGATATATATCGTTATCTCCAAAAGTCTGGTAATAGTAGTCGCCAGTGCTGCGCCCTCAACACCCATAGCGGCAAACCCCAGCTTGCCGAAGATCAATATGTAGTTCAGTGCAACATTCGTAAAAAGCGCGATAACCGACATCACAAGCGGCAAATTCGGGCGCTCTGTAGTGCGTATCGTACCACCGATGGTGAGCGACACCGCGTATGGTATATAGCAGTATGCAATTATGCGCAAATACTCCGAACCAAGCGCAATAACCTCCGCGTCGCGCGAAAATATATACATTAGTACGCTTGGCGCGGCTATAGCAAGCACTGTGAAAACAGCCGATGGGATGAGGCTCAATATAACGCTGAGCGCCATCGTGCGGCGAATGTTTTCGATATCCTTCTTGCCCCAAAACTGCGCAACAAACATATTGCACCCCGCTGTTATGCCAAAGCAGATGAGCGCGAGTATAAAAAACACCTGGTTCGCAATGCCCACAGCCGCAATCTCTGTTTCGCCGAGCTGACCAATCATAATGGTGTCTGCTGTGTTTACAAGCGAACCCACAAGGTTTTGAAATGCGATAGGAAGTGTAAGTACAATCATCCACTTCATAAACTTTTTATCCTTAAAAGCCTCTATAACCTTCATAAAATAGGATTTCCTTCCACAATACAAATTTTGTAGAGCAAGCACACGTCTGCTTACATTCCGTGTAAATTACACAGATTATCATAGCGCTATATAGTAAGATTTAACAAAAATAATCGTAAATATGCGCAGACATATGCCGATTCAATAAGAAATATAACACATTTCTCATAATGTTTCAAGTTTTTGCTTGACATTTTAGCGTTATTTACTTATAATACAGATGTACCTACGAAATGCACCTTACATCTTTCGAGAAATACGGCTGGCAACATGCAGCGAGAAAACCGCTGTGGGCAATAACAAAGGAGGCATCATAAGTGACTTTTGCACAGGTAAAACATGATGTACCTTTTTCGCAGATGCCGGATGAACAGGTTGTATTGCTGGCGCAAGGTTCTAATACCGATGCGGTGGAATATATCTTAAGCAAGTATATAGGTCTTGTTAAGGCTAGGGCTAGGGCGTATTTTTTAATAGGCGCCGACAGAGAAGATATCATACAAGAAGGTATGATAGGTCTATATAAAGCAATACGTGATTTTAAAGCGGACAGGCTGTCGAGCTTCTCGGCATTTGCAGAGCTGTGCGCAACAAGGCAAATTGTAACAGCTATCAAGACAGCGACACGCCAAAAACACGTGCCGCTGAATACATACATCTCGCTAAACCGACCGGTATATGACGAAGAATCCGAACGGACACTCTTCGACGTACTGTGTGAAAGTTCGCTCACAGACCCCGAAAAGATTGTTATCGACAAAGAGGCGTACCTTTCTATGCGCGGTAAAATTGGCAAAAGTCTTAGCGATTTCGAGTGGAAAGTTCTCTCATCCTACCTGCAGGGCAAAAGTTATCATGAGATTGCACAGGATTTAGAAAGAACAGTTAAATCAATTGATAACGCACTCCAGAGGATAAAACGCAAGTTGGAGCTGCAGTTTAGGAACTAGGGCGCGTTTTGTGCGCTCTTGCGCTAATCCGAATACTCAGATTAGTGCGGGTAATTACGGTTTAAGACGCATTGCGTTTTAACAATAAAATGTCTCCATATCTGTATGAGTATGCCGTTTATTCGGTGTGCGGCGTGGTTTATATCTGCGTCTGTGGAGGATTAATTATTCAAAGTGAGGGGATTTTACCAATGTACAACGACAAGACTTTAGCGTGCAAAGACTGTGGTGCAGACTTCGTGTTCACCGCCGGCGAACAGGAATTCTATGCAGAGAAGGGTTTCGAGAACGAGCCTACTCGCTGCAAGGATTGCAGAGTTTCGAGAAAAACTGCAATCAGACAGTCAAGAGAGATGCATGACGTTGTTTGCGACGATTGCGGCGCAACAACACAGGTACCGTTCAAGCCGAAAAACGACAGACCGGTATACTGCAGCACATGCTTCGAAAACCACAGATAATCCCTGATCAGCGGATTTGAAGTGAACAAAAAACGCACGTTCCGTGCGTTTTTTTTGTAGGGATATGTTCACTCTCGTCATTCCGGGCTTGACCCAGAATCCCCTATTGGTGTAATGTAACTTTTTTAATAAAACAAGGATCTTGTCGTCTGCGGACGACGCTTGAATGGGCGCATAGAACCGCAAGCGGTTCATTGGGCGCAAGAAAGACCTTGGGGCGTCGCCCCAAGCCCAATAGCTCGCGCAGCGAGACTATGTAAACATTTTGCAAAAGTTTAATCAAAACCTTTTGAGACCACTCAACAAAATAACAGGATTGGTGATTACCATGCTCATCTCCAGCACACACAACAACATATACAAGCATATAAAATCGCTCGCCTCCAAAAAGGGGCGTACCACACATGCACAATTCACCGTCGAAGGCACAAAATCTGTGCTCGACGCGGTCGCATCGGATATGCAGGTCGCAATTGTCGCAATGAG
>JGI994J12354_10000640_pt1 | contig 34863 bp, 40 predicted proteins | sample IntmicLarv3ML3BL_FD_12354 | JGI IMG/M metagenome (IMG submission 12354) | reverse complement strand
GTGGCTGCATTTTGGGCATTCCGGGTATGTTGGCAGGTGCGGTTATCGGCGGTATTTTGGGCGGCTTACATGAACTTATTGTCAAGCCTCTGATGTATTAGGCACGAGCAAACTCCAAAATTTCAGCGATATATTATAGCAGTGTATGGAAGCCATCCGTACAAAAAATATATTTTTAAAGGAGAGAAAACATGGCAAAAATCACAATCGCAGGGGGCAGCTACATCATCGCCTCCACAATCAGCATGGCCGACCTGGAAACAATCAAAAAGTATCGCCCCGCCGCCCTAGCAATCACCGACCCTGAGACCAAGGAAACCCTCTTCAAGGTAGGCACTGGCATGGGCAGCCTCAACGACTACGGTATCAGCTTCGGCGGTGTGTCAAACGACGAGGACAAACTGGCACTGGTAACCCTGCCCATCCCGGCAGATGTCGAGGATGCAAGAACCTATGTTCTGGACAAGGCAGGCCTTGCAGTAGCCAATCTCAACAAAATTGAGGAAGGCATCACTGCCGCCCTTGCGGACATCCGTGCTCAGCGCGATGCTATCGCAGAAGACATTGATGTAATCGTGTAAAAAGGAAGAACGAGGGAGTCGTATTCGCGGCTCCCTTCAACTATTTATTTGGAGGAAAAACGTATGATAAAAGTAACAATCGGAAACAACGTGAAGAGAACCAGCGAGATTCTGGACGAGCGAACAACCCTGCGGGAAGCACTGGAATGCGCCGGAATTGACTACACCCGCGGAACCATGAATCTGGACGGATCCACCTTGAATCCCGGCGATCTTGACAAGACATTCGCCGACTTTGGTATCACCGAAAAATGCTTTCTGCTCAATGTGGTCAAGGCAGATAACGCTTGAAAAATACGCATGGAATGACGGGCGCCCTGCTTGGGGTGTCCGTCATTTTCTAAGAATGAACATGAAATGTTCATTTTGGGAAGGGAGGTCGCAAGCTTGTTTTCAACGGAACTGGAAAACCTTACCCTGGCAAATTCTATCGCAAACAACCTGTTTAGCAATATCACTGCAAACCGCTTCGGCACAGACAAATCCTTTTCGGCAACACTGCGGGCGCTGCTTCGCAAGCGGCTTCCAGATGGGCAGTCGGTGAAGGTTACCCTGGTGCCCCTCATCCACAGCATTGATCCCCTGAGCAGTGCCAGCCCCGACGCCTGTATGCGAAGCTTCATGAGCGACATTGAAAATGTGTCGATTCGGGAAAGCAGCCGCATTCGCATTGTGTATTTCTCAGGCAAAGAAGCTGGGCAGCGAATGCTGAATATCGTGCAGGCAACTGCCGGAAAACACATGGCGCGGTATGTTCCCCAGAAGGATTTGCAGCTGTTCTACGTCAAGATGCTGGACGGCCTGTTTTACATAGATGCGGCGTGCAAAGATACGATTATCTTCGTGGATAGCCTTGACAGTAAAAAGCTTCACGCGCTCCAAATGATGATTCCGAAATACCTTCCCTGGCTCTTTGAGGATAGCCCTTTGTCCCTGGAAGAAACGGCTCTGCTCAAAAGTTTAAGCCTAAAAAATTCTTCGGAATATGAGCGATTAATTGAAATGTTTGCTGCTGATTTTGATATGCGTAGTGAAGTTATTCGGAGTCGGTTAAGCGAGTTTGAAACGGTTTTCGAGAGGCTTCAAATGGACGAAGTGTCACAGACCATTGCCCGATATGAGCAGGAATATCAAGACTACCTGGAGGGAATCCGTACTGCACTGGACACCATTCAGCACCAGAAAATTCTGCTGGCGGGGCTGAAATGCAAAGTCGCTGAGGCCGCCGATGAATCTGAAATTATGGAGTATTTTCTATGCAACAAAAACCTCAGCGTGATACATGTGAGTGGTACGGAGCTTGAATTTGCGGTGCATGGCTATGCGGATATTTACGATGCCGACGCCTTTGAAATCTACGTTCGCAATCACTCCGGATATCTTTACAGCTCCCTCGACAGCCGCATAACCAAGCCGCAAATGGAGCGTCTTTACCGTGCAATTTTCAGCGAGGGAAAATACAAACTGCGGGTCTGTGCCGCTTACCGAGCTGATATGCGAAACAGCATAAAACCGGTGCAAAACTACAGTTTTCCGCCTGAAAGTATGACCTATCTGCCGAATCCGCATATTCAGCACTTTGGCTGTATTGGCGGGTATGCATCAAGGTTTCAGGAGTACATGCACAAGCGGGATTACGTTGGGGCCATAGACCAGGCAATGGTGTCGGCACGGAATTTGAACTTCCACGATTCGGCGGTTATGGGGCAGTTGGCACAGGATTTATCCAGTACGAAAATTCAGTGCATTGAGGACGAAAACGGCAGGCTCATGACACCAAGGGAAGCAATTAAAACACTGGAAGGAGATGCACCATGTCAAGACCCATCGTAATGACCGAGGAAATGAAAGCGACTGTCCAGCAAGACTTTACGGCGATGTTGGATGGCCTAAAGTTGTCCGACGGCAAGATTAACTTTTCAAAAGCGTTCAAGTACAAGGGCGAAACGGCAACCGCAACTTTGTGGATTACACCGCTGGCTTATCGCAAGACGCTTGCACTGGTTACTGAGTTTTCCGATGAAGTTGCGTGGCATGGGGCAGTATCCCGTTCTGGCAACAATGAATTCATCATTGAGGATATCCTGGTTTACCCACAGGCGGTCACCGGCAGTACGGTCAATACGGAGCAGGAGGCTTACACCCAGTGGCTTTATAGCCTTGACGATGACACCTTCAATAAAATTCGGTTGCAATCACATTCTCATGTGAATATGGGTGTTTCTCCGTCAAGTGTGGACAATGGACATCGGGAAAAGATTCTGGATCAGCTGGAGGATTCCATGTTTTACATCTTTATGATTTGGAACAAGCGGTTGGAGGTTCATACGCTAATTTACGACATGGCAAAGAATGTGCTGTATGAAAATGAGGATGTTGTGGTCAAGATGTTGGACGATGATATGGTGGGATTTATGGAGGATGCGAAAAAGCTAGTGACAAAAAAATGTACCGCTGTAGCAAAGGGTGGAAAGAAGTACAAGGCTGTAGAGTCGTTGCCCAGATACCCACAAGAGGACTTTTTCGGGTGGTATGATTCCTATGGAATGGGAGGCTATGAGTGAAAGATTTAAGCCATAAAAACCAGTTTGTCAAGACCTTTAATTCCTTGTGCGCGCGGTATCCAAAGTTTACGGTTTGGAATGATTTCATCTACATGAGTGCCTACGCAATCAGCAATGCTTACGATTATCGGCAGGACCGGGAGGATCACTACCTGAATATTGTGAAGCGTTACACTAAGGACGAAGTGGATAAAATTGCAGAGTTGTTTGCGCTGACAGTTCGGGCATTGGAGGACAACCGGCACCAGGACTTTCTGGGACAGCTTTACATGGAATCCGGCTTCGGAGACAACCGAAAAGGTGAATATTTCACACCATATGAAATTGCCGAATTCATGGCACAGCTAACCGATAACGGCATCAATGACTGTGGTTATGTGACCGTCAATGACCCTGCCTGCGGTTCCGGCGTTATGCTTATTGCATACGCAAACCGGCTTTTGGAATCTGGTATCAATCCACATTTCAGGCTGCTTGTTGTTGCCAACGATATCAATCCGTGCGTAGCCTTAATGTGCTACATTCAGCTGTCGTTACTGGGCTGCGCCGGGTATGTTTGTATTCGTGATACGCTTGCAAATCCGGTGACTGGTAGTACACTACTCCCGCCGGAAGACGCTTTTGTAACCCCGCTGTTCTTTCATCCGATTTGGAAAATGCGGAGAACATTGAAAATTTTAACGAAGGGAGAACGCCATGGCTGTTCTGAATCTTGCCAAGTCGTATGACTTTTTTAAACCGGAAAATTGCACAGAACGCATCCACATTATTGGTTGCGGTTCGGTTGGATCTACGGTGGCGGAACTGCTTGTACGGTTTGGGTTGACCAAATTGACACTGTATGATTTTGATATTGTAGAACCAAAAAATTTGGCTAACCAATTGTTCCGACAGGAGCATATTGGCATGTCAAAAGTTGAGGCTTTGGCATCCATGCTGCAGGAGATTAACCCGGAGATTGATGCTGAAATTAAGCTTGAGCCAAAGGGCTACATCAACCAGAAGTTGTCGGGGTATGTATTCCTGTGCGTGGATACTATTGAGCTGCGCCGGGGCATTGCAACGGCAAACAAGGACAATCCGTACATCAAGGCTATGTTTGATTTCCGCACACGGCTGACCGATGCGCAGCATTATGCCGCTGACTGGTCTGACATGAAAACTGTTGAGGATTTTCTGCGATCCATGGAATTTTCTCATGAGGAAGCTGCGGAAGAAACTCCCGTATCGGCCTGCAATGTGGCGTTGTCTGTTGCACCAACGGTTCGGATAATTTATGCTCTTGGTGTCGCCAATTTTATCAATTTTGTTAAAGGCACAGGTTTGAAAAAACTAATTTTAATGGATGCGTTTGGCTTTGTGCTGGACGCATTTTAAACTGTTTGTAATGGATATCGTCACTATGGCGAGCTTTGCGGTTTTATCCCAAAGTGACATCTTGAGCGGAAAAAGGAGGATGCAGGCGTCCGGAGAGACATGAGATCAGTCCGGAGGCGTTGCTGGGGTTGGAATAATGTTTTGACCTTTGATTTAATATCATCAGTGATGTCAACGGATTTCATCGACAGCCCAACCCGTGCCTCTCATCGCAAACCTGGTGCCGCAGCTCGGAAGCTCTTCGACGTGGGCTGGGCTTGGAATGTAGATTACAGACAAAAAAACCGAAATGTATTGTAAAATTTAGTTATTCATGGTACAATATAGTTGAGGTGAGAGCGATGTTAAATGTAGCAGATATCAAATTGGTTGTTGAGCCTATTGTGAAAAACACAAAGGTTGAAAAAGTTGTGCTGTTTGGTTCTTACGCAAAGGGCACCGCTTCTGACCGTTCGGACATTGACCTGTGCGTAATCAGCAACGGCACTATTACGGGACTGGAGTTTTACGACTTGAAGTCCAAAATTGAGGACGCTTTCAATATGGATATTGACTTACTTCCCGATGTGGATATTATCCCAAATTCGCCGATTGAACGGCAGATTAGTGAGTCCGGAGTGGTGATTTATGAGCGGTAAGGATAAGATTATTCTTGGGAAAATGATAAAATACTGCGAGGATTCCGTCAAGTATATTAAAGGCTTGGACTTTGAGACCTTTAGTTCTAATGAGTTGATTCTTACGTTTTCGATTTTCTCACTGTCACAGCTTGGTGAATTATCCGCGAAATTGAGCGAAGATGTAAAATCGAAACATACGGAAATCCCTTGGAATGCGCTAAAAAGCATTCGCAATCGGATTGTGCATGATTACGACGGTGTGCAGTACCGGGTTATTTGGGATACTTTGGTGCGTGATATCCCTCCGTTGATTCAGCAATTACGCAATGTATAAATGAATATCTTTGTTTACGCCTGTGTCAATTTGACGCAGGCGTATTTCTATGAAAGGAGCATCCATGCCCTACATCACAATCAAACAACCGCCGGCCTACCATCAAATCAGCTTCGAGGAAATGATGGCTGGCGTAAAGGATTTAAGCAAATATGTATCGGCAAACACCTCAAATACCCGCACATATTTTACTGAAACCGTAAATCCAAAGCTACTGGAGAACACCGATACCATGCACATGATTTCACTGCTTTCGGAATTCAATCAGACCCATGAGGCCCTGTTCGCAAAGGAAAGATCCACACTTTACCGCACCTTCCACATCCCAAAGCACAGCGGAGGCCTTCGGCGAATTGACGCACCTGAACCGGAATTAATGGCAGCACTGCGTCAGCTGAAAGTCCTATTTGAGCAGAATATGTTCGCGCTGTATCATACTGCTGCTTTTGCCTATATCCGTGGACGTTGCACGGTTGATGCAATTAAGCGCCATCAGAAGAACGAAAGCAAGTGGTTTTTGAAACTGGACTTTTCGGATTTCTTTGGAAAGACTACTCTGGAGTTTGTGCTGAATATGTTATCGCTAGTCTTTCCGTTCAGCGAAATTGTGAAAGTGTCGGAAGGCAAAGAGGCTTTATCCAAGGCATTAAGTCTGTGTTTTCTGAATGGAGGACTTCCCCAAGGGACCCCCATCTCGCCATTTATTACCAATGTTATGATGATTCCCGTAGACCACAGGCTGAGCAATGGTCTTCGGGACTTTGACAAGAACCGATTTGTCTACACGCGTTATGCAGATGATCAGCTGATCTCCTGCCAACGGAGTTTTGATAAGGATAAGGTTCAGGAGTTCGTGACCGATACCTTGAAAAGCTTCAACGCACCATTCACCATAAAGCCGGAGAAAACACGCTACGGATCCAGTGCGGGACGAAACTGGAATCTTGGTGTTATGCTCAACAAGGACAATGAAATCACCATTGGCCACAAGAAAAAGAAACGGTTTAAGGCTATGCTGGACGGCTACATTAGAGCGAAAAAGGATGGGACAGGGTGGGATCTTTATGAGGTTCAAGTTCTGAGCGGACTCATCAGCTACTACCGTATGATTGAGAAGGACTACATTGATTACGTTCTCGGCAATTACAGTAGCAAGCACAGTTTCAGCATCGAAGAAAATATTAAGGCGGATTTGTCCGCATAAGTTTTGCAATGTATAGTTTTACGAAGAGTTGCTTTTACTCTTTAGAAACACTTCAAGTTTTCAGCTGAAGGAACAGTTTGTCAGGTGAAGGAGGTGCGAGGAGACGGACCCGCGGCCGGCATCCTCTAATGATGTCGCAGGTGTGAGTTGGAACTTTCCATTGGAACACTCCAAATGTCAAGAGGTATTGTGACTTATTGTAGGAAATATCTTTAAGATTTTCTACGATTGCTTAGAGTTTTCCACAGCCTCCACCGAGCAGAGCTGCATTTCGCACCGACGACCGGGCTGCCGCAGGATCCTGAGACTCAAGTCCAACCATCGCAGATTGCAAAACAAAAACTATCCATAATGCATAACCCAGTCAGCTTTGATGAGGTGCTTTGTGGTCTTACCCAAAGTTTTGGCGTTAGAGGAAGTCCGCAAATCCTCTTGGATCCGCAAGGGATCCAAATAGGATTGTGCTCTTCTGCCAAATGAAGCAGTGCCATTACGGGTACAGGCCTGCTCAGTGTTCCTTTCGCCGACGGCAAAGGAAACACGAGCAGCCTTAACCCTCCTTGGCTTGTTCATTTTAGATTGTGGATGTGGAATTTTTGAATTTGAAAAGGATTAGCCGGAGTTTGCAAACTCCGGCTTTCCTATATGTATAAAATAAAAATTTTTATTGTCAAAACCGTGCATTCTATGGGCTTTTTTAACAAAAATGCATTTTTACAAGGAAAAAAGCAAATGAAAGTTCTTTCCGATTTCATTATTATATAAGAAGACCTATTTTAACATGAGGAAGGAGGTGGAAAACATGGATAAGACATCGCTTCGTATCGAAAACCTGAATAGCATTTATGCAGAGCTGGCAAATCTGGTTGGCCTTGATGTAGCCCTTGAAATACACAAGCATTATAATGGTCAACAGATTACATTCCCCAGTCGATTGTTTGACAAATCTTTTGTGGAGCAAGAGATTGCACGGCAGTATAACGGCACGAATATTAAAGCATTAGCCAAAGAATTTGGCTACACGGAGCGATGGGCGAGAACCGTTGCAAAGAGAAATAAAAATAAATGAAATGGAGTTGAAGTTCATGCCAATTGTAGAAGTGGTAAAGTATAATGGCAGCCCCGATGTATTCGCATGGAAATATCCAAATGCAGAGCTTGGAACGTGGACACAGCTTATTGTCAATGAATCGCAAGAAGCTATTCTTTTTAAGGGAGGACAGGCACTGGATGTATTTCAAAGCGGCAGACATACTTTATCAACAAACAACATCCCACTGCTGAGCAAGCTGATGAATCTTCCCTTTGGCGGTCGTTCGCCCTTTAGTGCAGAGCTATGGTATATAAACAAGGTTCATTCTTTGGATATTAAATGGGGCACACCGACTCCTATTCAAATTCAAGATACAAAGTTCGGCGTGTTTGTTCCCGTTCGTTCCTTCGGGCAATTCGGAATTAAAATTGAAGAAGCAAAAAAGTTTCTGGTGAAATTAGTTGGCACCCTTCCCATATTTGATACAGAAACCTTGACTGATTATTTCAAAGGTCTTTACGTCACAAAAGTTAAAGACAGCATTTCTTCTTATTTGGTGAAGAAACAAATAAGCATACTGGATATAAACGCGTACATAGACGAGCTTTCGACTTATATGAAAGAACGTATGGAGCCTACCCTTGACGAATATGGCATAAAGCTTGTCAATTTCTACGTCAATGACATCAGCATTCCTGAAAATGATCCTGCAGTAGCTCAGTTAAAAAGCGCACTGGCGAAACGGGCCGAAATGGATATTATGGGTTATAGTTATCAACAAGAACGATCCTTCGACACCATGGATACGGCTGCAGCCAATGAATCCACCGGGATGGCTCCGTTTATGGGCGTAGGCATGGGTCTTGGCATGGGTGCCGGCCTTGGCGGTGCCATGGGTTCACAGTTTGGCGGAATAGCGCAAAACATGAATGCAACCGAACAAAAGGAATGTCCATTTTGTCATAAAAGCATTGATAAAACCAAGCGCTTTTGCAGCGAATGCGGAGCGGATACAACCGCCAATCCTGATGATATTACCTGTGGAAACTGCAACAGTAAAGTTCCAAAAGACAAGAAGTTTTGCCCCGAGTGCGGCACTTCATTAATCAAAAAATGTCCAAAGTGCGATATAACAGTAGAAGGTAATCCGAAATTCTGTCCTGACTGCGGCGAAAAATTGGGGGGTAACAAAGAATGAAAAACAAACCAATAACACCTATTGCTATTATTGGCTCCATTATTATGGTTGTAACGGCGGTTCTGTTCTTCACCCTTACAAGGCGGCCAACAGACGTTCAGTGGATAAGCTTTATATTCCTGCTGCTGGCTGAAGGCATCGCAATTGGCGGAAGCATTGCACTAAGCAAATATGCAGGGCATACAGAAAAAACCATGATTATTGCCGGAGTGTCCGCACTCATATGGATATATACAGGGATATCAATGCTAATCTCCCTGATATTTATAACCGGAGCATTTAGAAGCGTAAAGGCGATTGTGAATTTTCAACTGATTATCCTTGCTATCGCCGCTATTATTGCCCTATTGCTGATAACAGCCACCAAGTCGGTATCAGAGAAAAATAAAGCGACACTGCAAGCGGTGGCACAAATCAAGCAAATACAAGATGATGTATTTATGCTGATGAGTGACGAGAGAAACAAGGCGCATAAGGGTAAATTGGAAAAGATTTACGAAGCCATACGGTATTGTGACAATGCGACATACGCACCCGCTGATGACAAGATAGCACTCAAAGTTATGGAGCTTGAAACCGCGTTGCAGGAGGTTGACAGTAATGACGAAAGCAAAGTCGAGGGCTTATTAAACGAGATTTTACTATTGACTAAAAAAAGAACCCTTGAGGTTCAAAATATGAAAGCTGGGGGAATATAAACATGAAAAACAACAATATGGAAAAACGTGATATTAACAATAAAAAGCAACCGTGGTACAAAATTGAACCGGTGTTTCTTTGGGGAGGCCTTATATGGATTCTTCCGGGCTTATTAATAAGCTTTAATATATTTTTTCTTATTTTTCGGACGCCTCCTATAACTTTATTTTTGACGGCAATAGGCACTTTTGCGCCATTGGTCTATGGGCGAATTAGAGCGGGAAAAAGTCTGAACAGATTTAAAATGTATCTTTCTGCTATAGGTGATAATCACAAAACATCCATAGATCAACTTGCTTCAGCAACACAGGTAAATTATGCAACAGTCGTAAAAGATTTAAACACAATGATTAAGATTGGATACCTGGTCAGTACCCACATTGACCTTGCCAAAAAGGAAGTGGTACAGACAGGTATGCAAACCCCCATTGAAACCAATGCACCTAACGCAGGCACAGCAAATAATGTTACAACGTGCAGTGGCTGCGGAGCTACCGTCACTTCGACTTCCGCAAAATGCGAGTATTGCGGCGCACCGTTACGATAGCATTGATAAAATTCAAGATAAAAAGGAGATTATAATGAAAAAATTCATAGCAATTCTTATGGTGGTATTCATTCTTTCCGCGATGCTTTCTGCCTGTAGCGGGAGTAGCGAAAAGCTTGTTGATGTGGAGTTTCGCGGCATATCCGGGGAAACAACGCCCCTTGCCGGCAGTGACATGAAACTTTTAAAGGCAGGTGATACATACACCGTCATTGCTACCTTACAGAAGACCGGAGCAGAACCGGAGAGCAGCTATTTCGAATTCAGCATTGCCCTTGTGGACAAAAACGGTAAGCACATAGAAAAGATCCAACAGGACACGAAATCGTTGCCGACATTTACGGATGGTGCCACCGCGCATTTTCAGACAGAGATAACAATTGCGTCAAAATCCGTACCGGTTGCCGTCGAATTTCTTGAAATACAGGAAATAGATGCGCTGGCGGAAGTGACTTATAATGATGAGACTGCTGTGAATGAAGCGGAAAACTCAACGCCAACAAACAAGATAAACACAAAAGAGAAGGCAATAAAAGCAGTAGCCGACTATATTTTTGAATCAAATGCGGAGGGTGCCGAACTTTCTGTTGAATATGAAGATGATAAAATATATCTAGTTTGTGGCTCATTCCCTCCAGATTTTGCATACATATATACTGTGTATAAAAAAGATGGAACAGTAGAGTATCTCGATATGATTGAATTAGAAGACGGGTATTCAACAGATGACTATTATGGAGATTATGACCCGAGTGCCAACGTAAAAGCTGACGGCGTTGTATGGTAAGGAAGAGTATGCGATTAACCTGATTCAACGTATAGTCCCAATAGAATCAAATTTCAATACGGCACGTCCCATTAGCTGAAAACCAAGGCTAATGGGATTATTTTTATGTGGTTTATTAGGGGGAGGTTTTGGGGACTTCTATCGCAAAAATGAACCTTTTTGCTTCAAAATCCAAACAGCAAAAAATGTCCTTAAAACAACCTGTTTTGAGGGCATTTTCGTCGCAATACTTTTCGCAAAATCTATTTCGCATAACGCAACCGTTTTTGAGAAAGGAGTGTCATTATGAAAAACTATGTCTTCGGCTATGCTCGGGTATCTACTGCCGAACAGAACTTGGATAGGCAACTGGATGCTTTTAAAAGGTACGGTGTTGACAAAATCTACAACGAGAAAATTACCGGAACCAAACGGGATCGCCCTGAGCTTGAAAAAATGCTTGACCGTATGACAGAGGGTGATACAGTGGTAATTGAGAGCTTGTCAAGACTTGGGCGTTCCACCAAAGACCTTATTGAATTGGTGGAGTTGTTCAGCAGTAAAAAAGTTAATCTGGTTTCACTAAAAGAATCCATTGATACAAATACACCCACAGGCAAACTGCTGTTCACCCTTATGTCAGCCATTGCGCAGTTTGAACGCGACTGTATTGCGGATCGAACGATGGAAGGGTTAAAGGCAGCAAGGGCAAGAGGTCGAGTAGGCGGACGTCCCCGTGCAAATACTGAGCAGGTGAAAAAAGCGCTAAAGTTATATAGAACTGGGCAGCATTCTATCAAAGAGATTGAAGAATTAACCGGGGTGAAGAAGGATACCTTGTATCGGAATTTGGCGGTAAATGCATAATCCAGCGCACTTAGCGAATGCTATAAAAAGCGCTTTACATTGTAGTCATATTGTGATACAATAAAGTCATCTAAAACAAGGAGGTTCACAACTATGTTGAATATGCATGTCAGACCATCACGGGATCTCAGAAACAATTATGCGGAGCTGGCAGGGATTGTTAAGGATCGGGATCAAGTAATTATCACAAATAACGGCAGAGGTGAGGCTGTCTTGATTGGCATTGAGGAATATGCTGCATTCCAGGAATTTGCCCATGCTCATTATGTAAAGGAAAAGTTAGCGGAAGCAAAAGAATACGCAAGCAAGCCGAACGCACAATACCTTGCGCACAATGAAGTTTGGGGAAAGCTGAAGGATAAATATGGCTTATAATATTCGTTACTTGCCTGTTGCAGAACAGGATCTTTACGATGTTGCAGAATATCTTTCGCAGTTTTATGCAGATACATTTAAGCGGTTTATGGCTACACTTGAAAAAAGTATTTGTAGTTTAGCAGATACGCCGCTCATGTATGAAGAATACCATGATGATCCGTTTTATCGCAGAATGGTTGTCGGAGATTATTTGGTGTTTTACCATGTTGACGAAGCAAAACACATTGTGGAAATACATCGTGTGCTCCATGGGTCACGGGATGTTCGGCAGTACATAGATTGAATAATGATAGCGCAAACAGTCGGAACTATAACGGTTCCGGCTGTTTTTGTTGTGTAAAAAATTAAGAACGGGAGCTTTAAATCATATGACAAACGCAGAGGAAATCTTAAAACTACCAAAGCTCGGCAAAGATGATATATTCACCTGGGGCTGTAACCGTTGTGGCAAATGCTGTAAGAACCGGGAGGATATATTATTGACACCGCTGGATGTATTTAAAATAGCAAAATACCTAAATCAATCCATTCAAGAAATATTGGAAGAATATTGCGAGAGTTATGAAGGCGCGGAGTCAAAATTTCCTATTGTACGTCTTAGGCCAAGAGAATACCGACGAACCTGCCCCTTTGCCGGCAAGAATGGGTGCAGAATTCATTCTGTTAAACCTGCTGTTTGTGCGTTGTTTCCCCTTGGCAGAATGACGAATTATGAAACCAATGAATTTACATACTTCCTGCAATCGGTTCCCTGTGGAAACAAGAATCAGACACAGACTATCAGGGAATGGCTGCAGGATTTTTCTATTTTAGAAGAAGAAAATTTCAATATTATATGGCATAAAAAGGTTATGAAGATTTCTGAAATTCTTAGGGAGTTGTATGAGAAGCATACATTTGACCATGCTCCGGTGAATCTGATGTTACTGGTGCAGTTGTATCTGTCATTGACTTGGTGAAGGGTTTCATGGTGCAATTCGTAGAGAACAGTGACTATGCAATAGATGCAGTGAAAAGGCTTGCGGATGAATTTGCTGAATAAACACAGGATCCAAAAACTCTGAACTGAACCCCTCTCCCTTCTTTCCGTTATTCATGTAGGTATGCTGCCACATGAATAACCGGGGTCCAGTTCCTCCTTTTCGATGGTTTTGCTATGGGAAATACCGTAGAATTATAAAACACCATGATGAACATAATAGTAAATAATTCTCAAAAGGAGCATGACATTATGTTTAAGGAATACAGCGATTTGATAAGCATTGAAGAGCTTACAGAAATACTTTCAATTGGAAAAAATGCGGCATATCAATTGCTTAATAGCGGTGAAATTAAAGCATTCAAATGCGGCAGAGTTTGGAAGATCCCAAAGGAAGGCGTGGAACATTACGTTAGAACAAGGAGCGGGTTGTAACACCTGCTCCTTTGATCTTTTATTGCTATACTTTTTTTTTGCTATTTGCTTTTTATAAGTAAGTAATATAGCTAGAGAAAACCAGTATCTATTGCTATGTGCCCTGAACCTGGAAGGCTTCAGGGCCGAATTCTATTGCTACATTTTAGGGTAGGTATTATGTAGTTTCAAGATTCTCCAGAAGCTGTATATAGAAAAGTCAAAGACTGTTCTGCGTTCCGTGTTCCGTGTTCCGGGTGCTTTTCTTATATTTATTAATCATTACTGCTATTTACTATGACATAATAAGAATAATAAATAAAAATTCTCTTGGAACGTAGAACATGGAACAAAAAATTACGATTCGGATTCTTCAATGGCTGACTTCAGTTTAGGGACGACAGCTATACCTACATCAAGTATATCTTTTTTTCTAATATTGTTAATCACAGCAAGAACATCTTCATCTTGATATAAATCCGAGCACTTCAGTATCTCTTTCTTATTTTCAGTTACATACTTATCTGTAATTTTTATCATATCTTCATAAATATTACACATATCATAAGGCTTTTCGTCTATATTTTGTTCTACCATATTGAGGAGTGCCTTCTCAAAATGTTTAGTAATTGTAGGAATAATATGTGACGATAAGTGGTCAAGAAACATAGAGAAAATATGCATACTATGTTTAATTTCCTGATCTCTGGCCTTAATAGACGATATCCGCCTATGTATGCTATATGCAATGTCCATATCGCTGGCTTCAATCGTGGGATCTAGCATGGGCGGAGCTGAGATTGTAACATCAATAAAATTCAAATAAAAATGATTAATGCCTAAATACAAAAAATAGTTTCTCAAAAATGGGAAAGAAAGACCTCGAACACAAGAAAATAAATCCGATAAAAAAACTTGTAAATCTGCTTTACCAAACAAGGACATATATTCCTCGCAGAAAGGGATGTGTACACCTTTCCTATCAACACTGATGTCTCCAAGAGACTGTATTTCATTATACTTAGGAAGGTAATTTGCATCAAAGGCATTGCAACTATTTCTATGATTCTTTGCAAACTTTCTTGTACACCTATCGTCTTTACGGTTGTATTGATAAGTTGACGCTATATGAATTACCTCTGTAACGAGTGAAAAATCATACAACCGTTCAAGATTAAGAATTGATTCAAAATCCGACAATTTAATGTATTTAGCAGTCCAAATCCTAGATAATAATTTCATGTAATAGTCAAAATTATATTCAAGTATTCGATGTTTTTGATTTCCTTTAAATTTTTCATTAAATGGACTGTACTTGAAAGAATCTATAATTGCGTTCGCAGTCTTTACAGCTTGTGTAGTGGGGCTATACTGGGGGTAGGATATTTTTTAAGGTGTCAAATGCTGCCTCAAATTTTTGCTCAATTCCCTCAGAGAATGCTATAGCATTAACTTTCTCTGTAGTTCCATTCGCTTGAAGGTACCTTTTACAACTCACAGATAGATAGGGATTGTATTCATCATCAGCATAAATGTTATTGCTCCGTGCATTAGTATATTTCGTATTAATCGCCAAAACAACAATATTTTTCAATATTGATAGATATTGCGTCGAAGGAACAAAAGAAGGGCGCTTTTCGTTTTTTCTGTTACTTTGACTTTTGGTATCTCTCAAATTAGTGAGATTTCTCTGCAACTCTAAGTAGCTCCTACTGTCAGCCAAATATGGATCGGCACAGTTTGTATGAGGCGTCCCAGTCCCCGCAAGAATTTCAGTAGGATATCTGGCGTCTAAAAGAGCACTAAGATTTCTAAATTCGATACTATTCGGAGTTTCTGCACCTATGTAACTATCATCAAATTTCTCCCAATAGAAAATATCTTGGTCATATTTTTGGAATATTTTTTCAAATATTTCATCCAAATCAATAAGTTTATTTTCCGTCACAAAAAACCTCCATAAATCATCTTTGCTAATTTAACATTATACCATAAATTTAAAAAAATAGCAATTAAAAACAAGGTGTTTTCTGCACTGTGCAAATGCCTTGTTCTTCATGTACAACACCTTGAAACATTTGCTATAATAAGGTCGTAATGGGAATACAGATATCCACCTCTGCAGTGAAGCACAGATGTATTTCAATTCATAAATTTAAAGGAGGAACAGGCAAATGAACAACTCATTGAAAAAACCAACATCCCCAGCAACACAAAAATTTCCCCAAACAAGAAAGGAGCAGAGTAATATGCAAAATATTTCCTCACAAGAGCAAGGTTGCAATGTGCAAAGCGAAATGTGCAACAAAAGTGTGATTTATCAATCTTGGGCAAAAAACGGGTATGGAGTTTATGTCAATCTCAATCGGGAAAACCCTTACATATGTACGGCGCATGGAAATATTCCAATAAAATGCGCGACATTGGTTTTCCAAGAAAATGGTAATGAAAAAGTTTTTCATTACGATAGTGGCAGATGTGTTGATAACTTTCAAACCCATCAGATAGACAGCACTGTTTATCTGGGACAAAAGGATTTGATTCTGGACTCAGGTGAAAAAATTGAGGATGATAGATTAGAGTTTTATTTTCTTCACGGGGTCAATGCAGATCTTTTTTCCGCTGCTGATTCTGAGAAGAGCTATGGATTTTCTGTAATTTATGTAGAAAGTGAAACTTGCAGCATTGCGACCACGTTCGGTATTGCAGCTACTATAGGCTATGATGCAGGCGGGAATGTCGTTGTATTCAACGACATGACATCCGACAGTAATCGGATGGGCCTATATTGCCAGTACAGCCAGGCAACTGCGCAACTTGCAGCAAAATATAATGCGGCGAAAATGAATTACTGGGAAAATGATTGTGTGTTGGAAGGAGGTAATAGCAATGAATTGGATGGATAAATTTCAACCGTCAAAAGAAGAAACTCCTATTGTTGAAAATCCCGTAGAGATTTTTCAAGGATTAAAGAAAATCTTCGGGGGAGATGAAAAGGCTGAAAGTGCGGAGGTTGCGAAACTGAAAAAATGCATTAAGCCCAATAATTTTGAAGGAGTAAAATTCGACCCCAATGCAGACTTTGACAGATTCCTGCAAGGCATCAATTTACCGCAGGAATTGCCGCAGAAGGATGTAAGCAATTCTCCTGTTCTGTTGGACACCGCGGTGCCAGAAAATGCTATCACTCAATACCTCGCAAAAGAGACCGGATCCCTTGCAAATAGATCGGTGACGTCACTTGTTCCTGTGGAAAAAGAACCTCAAAAAACGCCTGCGAAAGTTCTTGTTACAGAAAGTAAAGCTCCGACACCTTTGGAAATGATGGAAATGCTCATTAAACAAGTCCTTTTTGTGCTGATAGATAAAGCGTTGTTTTGGTTTGATGGAAGCGCTTATCGACTTTTGGAAGAATCCGATTTGCATAGACTTATATTCAAGGTTTGCAAATTTGATATTTATAAACACGGGAAACCGAAGGTAGTAAATGAGATTGCAAATTTTTTAAGGATGACAGACGACGTGAAGAATTGCCGACCATTGCGAAGCCCACATTTATTTGCGTTTCCCAATGGTTATTATCACGCAGATATCAATGTTTTTGAAGCGACAAATCCAAGATATTTTTGCACCTCACTTTTGAATGCAAATTACATGTCCATTGAAACGGCAAGCTGCCCTGTTTTCGATGAATATTTATTTGCGTTCACAAGAGGGGATCCCACGGTGATTCAGCTTATTTGGCAAATCTTAGGATACCTGTTTTCAAACAATGTGTCGGCAAAAAAGCTATTCTATTTTTATGGGTCGCATAATACATCCAAGAGTATGCTTTTAGCATTTATCGGATCTTGCTTTGAAGATGAATCAACCGCAAGTGTGGATGTGCATACATTAAACGAACGGTTTGTTATGTCCACGTTTGTTGGCAAGCACATCAATATTCATGCAGATTTGAAGGGCGGCACGCTGAATAGCGGCACGGTAAGCCGGATAAAACAGTTAGTAAGCGGATTGGACAAAATTCCGGCAGAAAAGAAATTCGGACAACCGTTTCAGTTTGAAAACACCTGCAAACTGGTCTTTGCCAGCAATCATCCGCTTACGCTTCCGCACAACGAATATGACTTGATAGATAAAGTAATTGCCATTCCTTGTTTCAATTATATTCCGCGGGAACAGCGGGATCCAACTATTTTGGAACGATTGAAACGTGAAAAGGACTCTATTATTCGCATGGCAATTGAGCATTATAAGCAGCTTGCGGCAAACAATCTTATTTTTGCAGGCGAAGATATATTGACGCCGGAATTAGTGTTTTCCATGGGAGATCAGCGGGGCAATATAGAATTGAACTTACGAGATTTTGTAGCAAGGTATTGTGTATTCGAAGAAGATGCTTATATCCATACACAAACGCTGAATGACCGGTTTAAGGCGCTTTACAATATAGAAATTGATACACCCACATTTTCTGTTCATTTAAAAGCGATTTGTGGAGAGCGAATTACACCGCACAAACGGCGTCTTGAAAATAGCAACCGAAATGGATATTGCAATATTCGGTTGAAGGAAGACAATGAATCGGTATCAAAAAAATAAAGGAGAGTATTAAAATGAGCAATTATAAACCATGTTTCTACGCAGTGAATGGCAGCAATGCTGTCGGTGTATTTGACTATTGGCCTAGAGCAAGAGATAGTCGAAAGTATGTGAGACAGCACAGAGTAAAAAAGTTTGATACATATGAAGAAGCAGAAGCCTATGCACTTGCTGAGTGCGCATTGGACTTCCCTCGGGGTCGCTTAATGCCCGACGAGCTGGAGTGCAACAATCTTGTGTTTTTCAAGAACTGTTGGATACATTTAATAACGGTTATAGACCAGGCTGAAAATTAAGGAATCTTTCGTGATATATTATAGTCATGAAAGGATGCATTGCAATAAAATTTTGAGGAGGAAACATCATGAAAGAAAATCAAAAGACGGTAACTAAAACTGTGAGCACAGCGATACCCATGTTTCATACCATTGAATCAATGGCAAAAATCAGCGGTATTGGGGAAAATACGCTGAGGAATCTGGTGGAGGATGGGCAAATAGATCACCTTCGCATTGGTAACAAGCGGCTATTAACCACTGAGGCCATGTTTGATTGGTATCAGAGAGTAAAAATCCCAGCTTCTGCGTAAAATCTGCATTTTGTGCCTACCTCTTTTACGAGGTAGGCACTACAAATCTATCAAAGAAAGGATTGCATCTATTATGGCAGTTTCCAGCAGAGAAGTAAAAAATAAACGTGCGGCATCGGGTGAGCTTACCGGAAAGCTTGGCATGGTTTATGATGTGAATATTAAGTATAAACAGAACGGGAAATACAAGACCTACACAAAAAAAGGATTTCCTACAAAGCAGCTGGCGGCGCAGCATGAGGCCGAAATGAAAGGCAAACTTTCAAATGCGTCCTACACCCCGCTATCAGCCAAGCAAGCAAAAATGACGGTGCGAGAGTATATGGAGGATTGGGTTGAAACCCATGGGAATACCAACCTGCGCCCAAGCACCTTTGCGGGATACAAAAGTCACATGAAGCACCATATCCTACCCTATATCGGTGATGTGCCTATTGGGAAGTTAACCCCGGCTATGCTTGATGAGATGTTTCAAAAGCTGTTTGAGCGGAAATTATCTCAAAGCACGGTGCGCTATGCTCACAGAATCGTTGGCGTTGCCATGGAGCACGCCCTGCGGTACAATTACATTGAAAGCAACCCTGCCAGAAAAATTATAACAAAATTCGGCAAAAATGGCAAGACCCCTGATCCTTATACCATAGAACAAGTGCGGGAACTTATTAACGGTGTCTTGGGGTCAGAATGGGAGCTGTTTGTTGTAATCGGCGTTCTTTATGGGCTTAGGAGGAACGAAATTTTAGGATTGCGCTGGCGCAATGTTGATTTGGAAGCAGGTACTTTTGATGTGGTTGAGCAGCTACCATTCAAGCTTCCCGCAAATGCAACGGTCGTTGACGAAATGGCACCAGTAAAATCATGTGAACGATTGCTTCCGATAACGGAGTTTGCCAGACCGTTTTTTGTCCGGCACTTGGAAAACCAGCGGCAGAAAAAGGAGTTGTTGTGTGAGAAGTATGTTGACAATGACCTTGTCATCGCAAACCCTACCGGTGCGCCTTGGAGTCCCGGCAGAGTATCGGCTGATTTCGCCCATCTTTTGAAAAAGCTAAAAATGCGGCACATCCGGTTTCATGATACGCGGCATTCGGCAGCAACCAATATGCATGAGCTTACCGGCGACTTCTATACTGTAGGTGAGATTTTAGGGCACACTTTAAAAGGTGTCGGCATCCATCTCGGCATATCTACCAACCTTGACGCAGTGACAAAACAATATGTGGATGTGCGGATTGAGCGGAAGCTATCCGTGCTGGATACATATCACAAGGCGGTATTTGATATTGAGAAAAAGCGCAGTTTGCTCGAATCAAGTTTTATTCCATCCCCTTGACTTTTATAGGCTTTCAGGAATTCTTGGCACCAATTTGGCACCATTCCACCATTTTCCCTGTTGGTGATGGTGTCAAATTTTTTGTGAAAATTACAGTTTGGCACCACAAAACCTCGGCACCATTGGCACCATTTTGAAAAATCAGGGGTGATTGAGGGAAATAGTAAAGCCTTGAAAACGTAGTGTTTTCAAGGCTTTTGTGGCGGAAGAGGTGGGATTCGAACCCACGTGCCCTTGCGGACAACTGCATTTCGAGTGCAGCTCGTTATGACCACTTCGATACTCTTCCGTATTCAGTTTTGCTTGATTTTAGGCTGTTTTTGCATGATTTCGAGTGCGGCTCGTTATGACCACTTCGATACTTCTCCATATTTTGTTTTGAGGCTATACAACGTGCAAAATTTACATAGAAAAGAGCGCTTGCTTTGCCTTTCGGGTGGGCAAGCGCTCTTACTTTTAATAAAGTTATTTTAACATAATTGCATCTGTTTGTCAACAAAAAACTTTTTGCGTGATTACAGGTTGTTATATGTTATTGGTGCCGGGCTTGTAGGTTATTTTCTGGGTGTCGCGGTTAAAGAGTGTGTAGGCGGAATTTAGGCTTGCGTCTTCGCCGCACTCCAGCGTAATGGTGAATTGCCCGCAAGGCTCTGTTACAAAGGAGACGCTTGGGCCTTGCAGATTCTTGCCGGCTTGGACACCTTCAAACTCCCAGGTTAGAAGCTCTCTTTTTACGCCGTTTATGGTTACAGAAGCGCGGATTTTCTTGGGGGCAATGTCCTCTAAGCTGTCGTTTAACATCCACAGCTCGCCCGTGAAGGTTTCGCCGGTAAGCCAGAGCAGCTTCTCTGCGCGCAGGCTTGTCATGCGGGGGCGCAGAGCGTCTTTTACGCTGTAATAGGCCTTCTTTGGCAGTGCCGGGAAATTTAATAGAGAGTTATTAGCAGCCGACGGCCATGGCTCGTTATAGCACCAACATAGGGCCATGGTACAGTAGGGCGCGTGCTTGCGCATTTCTTCATAATAGGCCTTGTAGCAGATGCTTTGTACCATGGCACTTTTTTCACATAAGTCTTCAACACTGTCATGGCCGCCGAAGTAAAAGTCAACCTCAAACGCCGAAAGCCAGGTTTCTTCGCTGTCCCATGCGTGAAATGCGTGGTGAGCAGACCAGGGGGAGTCTTTGCTTCTGCTGAATGCCTGAAACTCTTCTTCACTCATAAATGACCGGATGTAATCAGGCTCCGACGCACCCGGGCACCCGAATTCGGTATAGGCGGTGAAGTTTGAATGCACCAGAGTTGTGATGGTTTCAAGGCCGCTTTTTTCCACATTGCGGTAGTGGCCGTGGCCCATTCCGAAGAGCGGTGAGGTGGCAAGGAAGGGGATATTGCGCTCATGCTCAAAGCAAAGGCTGTTTAAAAGCCGCAGGGCGTGGGATTGATCATTCATGCCGCTCCACTCGTTAAACAGTTCATTTCCGCCGCAGAGCATACAGACGCAAGGGAAGCCGCTCAGACGGTCAAGAATATTTTCGGCTTCGACTTTCAAGGTATTTATGTAGTGCTTTTCGTCCGGATAATCATTACAGGCAAGGGGGAACTCCTGCCACACCATAATACCCAGCTCGTTACAGGCTTCAAAGAAGGCGTCAAGGTCAACCGGTGCACCGCCCCAGCAGCGCAAGAGGTTCATATTGGCATCAACGGCAAATTGGATTAACTCGCGGTATTTTTCCTTATTCATGGAGGAGAGAAAGATGTCGGGATTTACAAAGTTTGCGCCTTTTCCGAAGATTTTCAGCCCGTTTACCACCAATGTTATCGGGAAGGGGGCGCGGGTCTTGGGGAAGCTCCAGTCGCCGGCACGCCAGGCACCTTCGTTCATGACAAGGCGAACCTGCCGAAAACCGATTTGCTTTTCTAAGATGTCACTTTCCGTGCAGAGCTGCAGGGTGTACAGCTCGGGCTTGCCGTAACCGTTTGGATACCAGAGCTTGGGGTTCTTTAGTGAGAATTCAATTTTGTTGTCAGTTGGGCTTTCTTTTGTTACAGTGAAGGCGGTGTTGCTGCCGTCCTGCAGATTTAAGGTGACCTTTTTCACCGGCTGCATGCTTTTGAAGGTGACGCTCACAAGGGCCTCGTCCAGCGCGTCGGTCAGTTCATAGGAAACCACCATGTCATACAGAAAATCGCTGTCATGATATTCCACATCGGCCTTCTTATAAATGCCGATGGGAATCAGGCGGGGATGCCAGTCCCACTCATAGGATACCGCCGGCTTTACGACTTTTCTGGCGGCGGTTCTGCTGCCGGTATCATCGCACATGGGGGGCGGAGAGAAGAGGATGTCAATGGAAATTTCACTGCCTTCATAGGTCTTTAAGTCGATGACGTGCTTGCCGTTTAGTCCTTCATGGGCAAGAATCAGCGTGCCGTTTATGTACAGCTCATACTGGTAATCGCACTGCTCCAGCACGAAAAAGGGATGCTTACCGCCCTTTTCAATTTTGGCCGTTGTTTTGTAGTGGATGTACTTCTTTTCAAGAAAGTGATAAGCCTTAAAATTTGTGCCATAGTTGATTTCCGGCAGGTTTTTTGCCTCTTTGTAGTCAAGTATGGCACAGCCGGGAACGCTGCCCTTAAAATATTCCGCACATGCCAGTGAGGGGGTGTCCGACAGCCCTATTTTCCAGTCCAGATTCATGTAAAAATTCTCCTCTTCCTATGTGTTTTTTTCATTGTATCATAGCGGTAAACTCCTGTCAACAACGAAGACGGCACCCTTCTGTTACAAAGGGCGCCGAGGGTTATTGAATGTTCTTTTTGATATAGCTTAAAGCACTTTTTTCCAGCCGTGAAACCTGTGCCTGGGAGATGCCGATTTCGTCGGCTACTTCCATTTGGGTGCGGCCGTCGAAGTAGCGCAGTTCTAAAATTTGCCGCTCTCTTATGGGCAGCTTTTTGACGGCTTCGTTAATGGAGATGTTCTCAAGCCAGCGCTCGTCTGTGTTTTTATTGTCTCTTATTTGGTCTACCACGCAGATGGTGTCGCCGCTGTCGGAATAGACCGGTTCAAAGAGGGAAACCGGCTCCACAATGGCTTCCAGAGCGAAGACGACATCCTCTCGCGGTACGCCCAAGTCCTTGGCGATTTCTTCGATGGTCGGCTCACGGCCCAGGGTAGCTTGCAGCCGCTCCTTACATGCAAGGGCTTTATAGGCGGCATCCTTCATGCTGCGGCTGACTCTTATAGGGCTGTTGTCGCGAAGGTGGCGGCGTATTTCACCCAGTATCATAGGGACGGCGTAGGTGCTGAAGCGTACGCCCTGGCTTATGTCGAAGTTGTCGATTGCTTTCATGAGGCCGATTGTGCCTATCTGGAAGAGGTCGTCAACCATCTCTCCCCTATTTGAAAACCGCTGGATGATGGACAGGACAAGGCGCAGATTGCCCTCTATAATACACCGCCTTGCTTCCTTATCTCCTGCTTGCAGGCGCTCTAAGAGTTCGACGGTTTCACTGTTTTTTAGTACCTTCAGGCCGGACGTAGATACGTTACTTATCTCAACTTTATAATGCATAAAAATCTCCCCTCATGAATACCACTTATTTTCAGTATTCCCATGGAAGAGATTTTTTAGACTGGTTTCATTTCCCTTTTGACCGCAAGTTTCGCTATAAATTACATCTGCCTAATTAATTCCTTTTTCAGCCGCTCTAAAATTCGTTTTTCCAGCCGCGAAATGTAACTTTGTGAGATGCCTAAAATGTCGGCCACCTCTTTTTGGGTCTTTTCTTTATATCCGCCGATACCAAAGCGCATACAGATTATTTCCCGCTCCCGGCTGTTTAGCTCCCCCAAGGCCTGCATAAGGCCTGCCTTTTCCGCTTCGGCTTCTAAGGGCTGCATAACCATGTCCGCGTCGGTGCCAAGCACGTCCGAAAGAAGCAGTTCGTTTCCGTCCCAATCGACATTCAAGGGTTCGTCCAGCGAGGTTTCGTAGCGGTTTGTGTGGGTTTTTCGCAGGTACATGAGGATTTCGTTTTCGATACAGCGGGAGGCGTAGGTGGCAAGCTTGATGTTTTTGTCGGGGTTGAAGGTTTTGATTGCTTTTATGAGGCCGATGGCGCCGATGGAAATCAGGTCTTCTATGTTTACGCCTGTATTTTCGAACTTCTTTGCTATGTAGACGACCAGGCGCAGGTTATGCTCTATGAGCTTTTGCTGCGCGTCACCCGGTGCGCTTGCCATCAGGCGCAACAGCTCCTCCTGCTCTTGCCGGGCTAGCGGCTCGGGCAGTTGCTCACTGCCGCCAATGTAGTAAATATAGGATTCGTCCAGCAGCCCCGCTTTATACAGCCAGTGCCGCAGAATTTCTTTTGCCGATTTTATCCACTTCATATGCTCACTCCTATTAATCCTTCACAATCTTCCGCCGCCATGATGGCCGCCTTGCTTTCGCCAACTAAAAAGTTTTTGTACCGGGTTGCCTCTATTTCTGCCAGAGGGATTCGTTTTGTGCGTAGCTTTTGTATGCCGCCTACCGTTTTCACCTCCAATGTGCCGTCTTTCCCCGGCAATTTTTCAAATATAGCGTTACTTACAAACAGCAAACTTATGCCGTTTTGACTGTCGAAGATGTCCATTCCGCTGTCTACCAAGGCTTTGACTTTTATGGGTTCTGTGTCTGTGTATAAGGTACAGCGGCGGGTGGATGCGGTTGTTCTCATGCCTTTTTTTCGAAAGCCGATGCGGAGAAAGGCATATGCCGCAAGGAAGGCGGTGATAAACACTACGGGCGAGGCTGTCTTGCCAAGGCCGACGCCGCTTGCCCGGCCGATTGCCAAAACACCGCCGCAGAGGGCGAAGGATACCGCGGAAAAGAGTACAAGATTATGTAAAATGCGCCGTGTTATGCCGAATGCAATTAGGCAGAGAAGAGCGCAGATTGGGAAGATTAGCAGGGGTGTAAATTGGTAGATTGTGTATAGGAGGGCAAAAATGGTTCCTGCTGCCGCTGCCAAAAGGATGCGTAGGCGGCGAATGGGCAGGCTGCCGATTTTTGCGGTGATGAGGAGGAGCAGGTATTGGGTAATGCCGTTTAGGAGGAGGAATAGGTCCAGGTAGATGCGCATCGTTTTTGTTCCTTTCGTTTTCCTGTGGGAAGTCTATTTTACGTCAATGGGGTGTGCATTTTTTGTCTAAATTACGCACTTTGAAAATGAAAGATTTTTTACCGGGCTCTATTGTAAAAAAAATAAGCCTGCTGCAGGGAGAATAAACTCCTTGCAGCGGGCTTGTTTTTATGCGGGATTATGTCGCAGGCGTCTCTTTTTTGTTTTTTTCCTTGCTCTTTGTCTTGTCTTCATCGGTCTGCTCTTTCAGCATATCCATGAGACATTCAGCGGCAATTTTATTTGCGTAGCCGATAATCGTAAAATGCGTTATCGCATCGACCAGCGTTTGATTGTCGCCGCTTTCCGGAATGCTTTTTGCGACGATGGTAAGCTCATGATTCAGCATTTCGCGATACTTTCCATAGAGGTCTTCCATGTCGTCAGAGGGGAGCAGCTGAAACAAAAGAGAAATGTCGCCGACGGAAAGAATTTGCTTCATGGCACAGATGCTCGTCAGTTTTGCAATGTGATTTTTTGAATATTTCTTCCCATTTGTTCTCGGCAAAATGCCGTCTCGAATGTAATTATTAATCATGGCGGCGGTTACGCCTGCCTCCGACCGGGATGAAATCAACTGCCGGCGCATGTACCCCAGCACCTGGTCCATATAAAGGTCAATGTCCGGAAGAGCGCTCCAGCTTGCCGGGCGGTCTTCGGATAGGCTTTTTTTTATGTCTTCCAAATTTTTCAAGCGTATACCTCCCTGCTTCAGGAATTCTGTAAATCTATTTATGTTATTGTACCACGGCAAGGGAGGGATGTCAACAATATTATATATTTATATATATAAGCTATTGACATATTCGTTATATTGTTATATAATATTAAAAACAAGATAATAAAATAATGAAGGAGATGTTATATGATGAACATATGTATTTTTGGAGATTCTATTGGTAAGGGAATTGTTTTGGATACGACGTCCGACAAGTATATGTCCGTGAATTTTACTTCGATGGAGCCGCTTTGTCAAGAGGAAAATGTCAACTTAAAGAACTATTCTATGTTCGGATGCACGGCAACAAAGGGGCTTTCACTGATTCAGCGGCATACAGAAAAGCTGCAAAAAGACGATGTGGTGCTGCTGGAATACGGCGGAAATGACTGCAATTTTCTATGGAGTGAAATTGCGGCGGCACCTGAGGGAAGACATCAGCCGAACAATCCGCCTGAGGTTTTTATTGACGCCTATCAAAAGGGCATTGAAGCAGTGCAAAAATCCGGTGCCAGGCCGGTTTTATTAACGCTGCCGCCTCTTCATGCAAAACGGTTTTTCGACTGGATTTCCAAGGGAATTGATAAGGAAAATATATTGCGGTGGCTTGGCAGTATTGATATGATTTACCGTTGGCAGGAGATGTATAGCTTTACCGTTTCCATGATTGGAAAGCGGCTCTGCATCCCGGTTATTGATATTCGCAGTGCATTTGTCGGCCGGCAGGATTTTTCGGAGCTTATCTGTGAGGATGGGATGCATCCGACCCGGAAGGGGTATGAGCTGATTTTGCAGACTGCCTGCGCACAGCTGGTTTAAGGAAAGAGAATCCTGCACCCTACGTTAGGCTGCGCAAATAAAAACCGGCACGGAGATGGCTTTTCTCCATGCCGGTTCTTTTTGTTTTATAGTGTTTTCAACAGTTGCAGCAACCGTGTTGTAGAGATGCCCACCACATTGTTATAGTCGCCGTCAAGCTCTTTTATCAGTGCGGCACCAAGACCTTGCACGGCATAGGCACCGGCTTTATCCATCGGTTCGCCGGTTGCAACATAGGCGGAGATTTCCGCTTTTGTCAGCGGCTTAAAGGTTACATCTGTGGCGCAGATGTCGGTTATGTATTGCGGAGCTTCAGCTGTAAAGGTTGCCACGGTGATGCCTGTGTAGACCTGATGTGTCGCGCCTTGGAGGGCTTTCAGCATACGCTCTGCGTCGGCTGTGCTTTCCGGCTTGCCGAAAATTTCACCCTTTAAAGCAACCACGGTGTCTGCTGCGATGACGGTCAGTTCCGGGCTTTCTCGGTGGCCGGCAATAAGTTTTGCTACCGCCGCTTCCGCTTTGCGTTTGCAGACAACCGCAACATAGGCGTCGGGGGTTAAGGCTTCGTCTACCCGTTCGTCCGCGTCGGTTATCAGCACCTCGAAGGTTAGGCCGCATTCCTTTAAGAGGGCTTGCCGCCTTGGGGAGGCAGAGGCGAGGATGTATTTTGGCTCCATATTATTTCACAACCAGATTGATTATTTTGCCGGGAACGATGATTTTCTTCACGATTTCCATGCCGTCCATGGCGGCTTGCACCTTAGGCTCCGCAAGCACAAGGGAAAGCAGGTCGTCGGCTCCGATATCCTTGGAAACGGTTACGGTTGCACGGATTTTACCGTTAATTTGCACGGGAAGCTCCAGCGTTTGCTGCACCATGCAGGATTCGTCATATTGACTCCAGGGGGCTATCGAAAGCATGCCTTTTTCGCCCAGCTGCTGCCACAGCTCCTCGGTTACGTGGGGTGCAAAGGGGTTTATGAGGGTGATGAAGGTCTTGTATTCCGCCTTGTTGATGCCCTGCTGCTCAAATTGGTTTAAGAGGGTCATGAGGCTTGCAATGGCGGTATTAAACTTTAAGGCTTCGATGTCGTCGCTGACTTTTTTGATGGTTTTGTGCATGGCGACTTTGTTTTCCTCCGAGTAGGTATCGCCGTCTTTCAGCTTGTCAAAGAGGGAAACGGTGCGGTCGAGGAAGCGTTTACAGCCGCGAATTGACGCACTGGACCAAGGGGCGGCCTTTTCAAAATCGCCGATGAACATCTCGTAAAGGCGCAGGGTATCCGCGCCGTATTCGTAGACAATGTCGTCGGGATTTACGACATTTCCACGGGATTTTGACATTTTTTCGCCGGTTTCGCCCAGAATCATGCCGTGGCTTGTGCGCTTTTGGTAGGGTTCTGCCGACGGAACTACGCCGATGTCGTACAGGAATTTATACCAGAAGCGGGAGTAGAGGAGGTGCAGGGTTGTGTGCTCCATGCCGCCGTTGTACCAGTCGAGGGGCATCCAATATTCAAGCGCTTCCTTTGAAGCGAGGGCGTCGTCATTATGCGGGTCACAGTAGCGCAGGAAGTACCAGGAAGAGCCGGCCCACTGGGGCATGGTGTCGGTTTCCCTTGTGGCATGACCGCCGCAGGTGGGGCAGGTTGTGTTTACCCATTCGGTCATTTTTGCCAAGGGGGATTCACCGGTTTCGGTGGGTTCGTAGGATTCAACTTCCGGCAGGAGGAGGGGGAGTTGGCTGTCGGGCAGGGGAACGTAGCCGCACTTTTCGCAGTGTACCAGCGGGATGGGTTCGCCCCAATAGCGCTGGCGGGAGAAGACCCAGTCACGCAGCTTAAAGTTGACTTTTGGCTGGCCTTTGCCGGTTTCTTCCAGATATTTTGTGATGGCTTTTTTAGCGTCTGCTACGGACAGACCGTCTAAGAAGCCTGAGTTGACCATTACGCCGTCGTTGCAGTCGGTGTAGGCTTCCTTTGAAATATCGCCGCCGCCCACTACTTCGATAATGGGCAGGTCAAACTTCTTTGCAAAGGCGTAGTCGCGGGTGTCGTGGCCGGGAACGGCCATAATGGCACCGGTTCCATAGCTCATCAGTACGTAATCGGATACGAAAATGGGGATTTCCTTGCCGTTTACCGGGTTTATGGCGCGAACACCGTCGATGCAAACGCCGGTCTTATCCTTTGCAAGCTCGGTGCGCTCGAAGTCGCTCTTTTTAGAGGATTCCTGCCGGTAGTCAAGGAGGGCATCCATGTTTTTTATGCTGTCCGCCCACTTTTCAATGTAGGGGTGCTCAGGGGAAATAACCATATAGGTTGCGCCAAAGAGGGTGTCGGGGCGGGTGGTGTAAACGCGCAGGGTGTCGCCGGTCGCGGCAGTAAAATCCACCTCGGCACCGATGCTTTTGCCGATCCAGTTGCGCTGCTGCACCTTTACGCGGTCAATGTAATTTACCAAATCAAGTTCTTCGGCAAGGCGTTCGGCATAGGCGGTTATGCGCAGCATCCACTGGCTCTTATTGCGCCGTTCGGCCTCTGCGCCGCAACGCTCGCACTTGCCGTCAACCACCTCTTCATTTGCCAGTACACAGAGGCAGGAGGGGCACCAGTTGACCGCCATTTCCTTCTTGTAGGCAAGGTCTTTCTTGAACATTTGGATAAAAATCCACTGGGTCCATTTGTAATAGGAGGGGTCGGTTGTGTTGACCTCCCGTGACCAGTCGAAAGAGAAACCAAGGGATTTCAGCTGTTCTCTGAAGCGGTTTACATTTTCGCCTGTTACAACAGCGGGGTGTACCTTATTCTTTATCGCGTAGTTTTCAGCGGGGAGGCCAAAAGCGTCAAAGCCCATGGGGTATAGGACATTTAAGCCCTCCATACGCTTCTTCCGTGCAACAATATCCAGGGCGGTATAGGAACGCGGATGCCCTACATGCAGGCCGTTGCCCGATGGATAAGGGAACTCCACAAGGGCATAAAATTTCGGTAGCGTGTAATCATTCTTTGCCTGAAAGACGCCGGTTTCTTCCCACAAAGCCTGCCATTTTTTTTCAATTGCGCGAAAATCGTAATTCATTGACTCTTTCTTCCTTTCCTTTTTGCCTATGGTGATGGGCAAGCGGCTCTTCGCTTGCCCTATGTTTTGCAGTATTTAGGAACGCTTTTCTATCACTTTCGAATCCTGCCAGAGGCGCTCCAGGTTGTAAAACTCACGCATTTCCTTATGGAAAATGTGAACAACGATACCGCCGTAATCCATTAAAATCCAGTTGGCGGCTACGTATCCTTCGATGTGCAGGGGTGTGATATCCTGCTCCTTCAGCTTCTTTTCAATTTCGCCGCTGATGGCTTTTATCTGCGGGGTGGAGTTACCGCTGCAAATTACAAAGTATTCCGCGACAGTGGTTTGCTCTTGTACGTCCAGCACGGTTATGCCCTCGGCTTGGCGGCCGTCTGCCGCTTTTACAATGGTATCAAGCATCTTTTTTATGTCTGTCAAGGTAGTTTGCTCCCTTCTTAGCCTTTATTAATGTCTAAATCGCTTAGCTTTATTTCATGATTATAGGGGTTTATGCGCTCGTGATTCAACACTTCGATGAGTTTTTCCGAGTCCAAGCGCCAATACGCGATGCCTGCGGGTTTATAGTGTTCGCCGGGCAGATAGTCTGAATACATGAAGTCATCGTCATCCTTATTGACACCCACCATCCATTTGCCGTAATAAATCATTTCGCTTATGCTATAATCGGTCTTTACGGATTCACTCACCAGACTTGCAATTGTGCCGACTTTTCCGATGTTTTTTAGTTGGACAATCTGCTTTAAGGCTTCTTTCAGGAAGTTCTGTTGGGTATTGATTCTGCCGATATCGGCCAAGGCGTAGCCTGAGCGGAAGCGCAGCAACTGTAGGGATTGATTTCCGTTTAGCTTCTGCGGGCCTTTGGTCAAGTTGATATAAAGGTCCTGGGTGGGGTCAGTATACTTCATATCCATGGGTACGTCATAGGTAACACCGTCCACCGCGTCAATAATTTTCTCCACGCCCTTAAGGTTCACGTAAACCACCCGGTCGGGGGTGATTCCGGTGATGCCTTTGATTTCGTCCAGCAGCTCTTCTTCGCCGCCTCTTGCGTGGGCATTGTTGATTTTTTTGTTATTGCGGTCGGTTTTTATCATGGAGTCGCGGGGGATACTCAGCATGCTTATCTGGTCTGTTTCCGTGTTGCACATGACAAGAATCAGCACGTCTGTCAGGTCACCTGCTTTTTGCATACCGGCTATCAGCGTTACCGTTACGCCGGGTTTTCTGTCTTTATCTTTGCTTTTTATTGGAGTGAAGGCTTCCACTATTGTGCCCGGAAGAAGCTGCTCAAGTACATTATTGGGTACAAATTCACCCAGCAGCGCTATGGAAAATGCAACAAGGAGAATACCGGAAACTATAATGAGCAACACGTTTTTCTTGGCTTTTTTATCCCCAAACAACTTCATTTTTTCTCACTTTACCCTTTCTGTTTGCTGCAGATTTTTGCAAACCATTCTTTTGCGGCGGCGGTATCTTTGTGAAGGGGGTGCCCCTTCTTTTCTACATCTTCGATGGTCAGGTCAATGGCTAAATTCATGGCGAAATCAAGGTTTCTATATGCCAATGCATCCAGCTCGGGTATACGGAAGTCCCGCGTCGGCTCAATGTAATCAGCAAGAAAGAGAATCTTTTCCAGATTTGTCATGCGGGCGCGGGCGGTGGTGTGGTAACGAATTGCCAGTGCGATGTCGCGGCCCAGCTCATACCGATGCTCCGCCAGTGCTGCGGCGGTAATGCTATGCAGCAATGAGCCTTCCTCCGTCTGTAAGCTATCAAGGAGTATACCATATTCTTCACAGGTTTGCAAATGCTCTTTTTTGTTCCAATATTTTGTCAGGTCGTGCAAAATTGCGGCGTAAATGGCCTTTTCCGGGTTCTCTCCGAAGGCAAGGGCCAGGTTCGCAGCGGTATCCGCCACGCCCAGCGTGTGGGTAAAGCGCTTTGGCGGTAATTCGTTTTGCACCAGCTCTTTTAGGCGTTCCAGCCGCTTTTCGCCAAGGTAGAGATGCCGCTCGCGGATGTAGGAGAGCACGCCCGGTGACAGCAGCTTTGTGCTTTTTCCAAGGGGTAGCTGTTCGCGAATGCTGCTTGAGCTGATTTTCATGGGGGGAAGGTCAACGAGAATCACTTCGGCACCAAGCTGCGTTCGCAGCTCTTCCGCAGCTGCGGGCAGCAGGGCGTCACTGTGAGACTTGCGCCCGAAGGCAATAATTTTTGCCATTTTGCAGATTTGCGGGGCATCTTTCCAGTTTTTCAGGGTTATGAACATATCACTGCCGCATAGCAGGTACAGCTCGTGTCCCCGATACTTGCGGCGCAGGGCGCGGAGCGTGTCCACCGTATAGCTCTTGCCCGGGCGGCGCAGCTCCCAATTGGAAACAACGGCTTCAGGGAAGTCAGCAGTAGCAAGCTTTAGCATGCACAGGCGGTCATAGTGGCTTGCACCAAGGATTTCGCCGTCATCCTTGTGGGGGGCAATGTTCACGGGCATGAAGATAATGTTGTCCAGACCGCAAGCCCCTTGCACGGCTCTTGCCGCTTCAATATGTCCGATGTGCGGCGGATGGAAGCTGCCGCCATAGAGTCCGATTTTCGCCATCTTTAAGAACCATGAGCCTTTCCGGCTCACAACAATAAGGGGAAAGAACCCAACGCACCTACCGTGAGCCGGATAGGGCGGTTAAGTGGTTCGTTGTCATCCCTGTCCGGTTGCCGCGGCGCAGCCTCGGCGAGGACATGGGGACATCCTATCGGGTGCTGTAGCTTGAAAAGCTATAGCACTGCGGCGTACTGCCGTTTGTCGGAGTTTTCCTTGTAAATTACGAAGCGGGAGCCGATTACCTGCACGGGGGCGGCGTCCAATGCTTCGCAAACTGCGTCACATGCTTCCCGCGCGGTAAGCATGGCGGTTTCAAGTACCTTGAGTTTCATAAGTTCATGGGCTGTCACGATGTCGGAAATTTGCTTTATCACGGCGTCGGTAACACCGTCTTTTCCGATTTGCAGCGTTGTGTCCAGTTTTGCGGCAGAACCGCGCAGGGCGGCTCGTTGTTTTGATGTAAGTGTCATAGTTACTGTTGCCTTTCTTTTTTCAGGTTTTTCTCGAAAGCAGCCAGTGCGTGTGCACGGTGGCTGATTGTATTTTTTACGTCAGCGGGCAGCTCCGCGAAGGTTTGTTCATATGCCGGGAGGTAAAAAACAGGGTCGTAGCCAAAGCCGCCGTCCCCCCGCTGCTCCCGCAAAATTTCGCCTTCTATGCGGCCTTCGCCTTCCACTGTGTGCGCTGCATCAAGCACCAGACAGACGGCACTGACAAAAGCGGCACCCCGATTGTCGTCCGGGACAGATTCCATGTTTTTTAAGAGCAGGCATGTGCGGCCGCCGTCGTCTAGCCCTTCGCCGCCATATCTTGCGGAATGCACACCCGGCTCGCCGTTTAGGGCGTACACCACAAGGCCGGAATCGTCGGCAATGGTGGGCAGACGGCAGGCGTCATATACAGCACGGGCTTTTATGCGTGCGTTGTCCATAAAGGTCAGGCCGTCCTCCTCGGGGATGAGGTCTATTCCCAGCTCACTTTGCGGTACGGCGGTCAGTCCCAGCTTTGTCAAAATGGCGGACAGCTCGGCAATTTTCTTTTTATTATTGGATGCGATTACGATTTTCTCATTCAGGGAGAATGGCATTTATAAAGTCCTCCTCGTCAAAGGGCAGAAGGTCGTCCTCCCCTTCTCCTACGCCGATGTGGCTTATGGGCAGCTGCATGCGGTCGCAAATGGAAATGGCAACGCCGCCTTTTGCTGTGCCGTCCAGCTTTGTTAGTATCAGTGCGGTTAACCCGGCAGTTTTTTCGAAGGCTTGCGCCTGCGTTAGTGCGTTTTGGCCGGTGGTTGCGTCCAGAATCAGAATGGTTTCCCGTGCTGCATCGGGCAGCTCTTTTGTGACAATACGGCTGATTTTCGCAAGCTCGGCCATAAGGTTATCTTTATTATGCAATCGTCCGGCGGTGTCAACCAGCAGGATGTCAGCGCCCCGTGCCTTAAAGGCGGCGATGCCGTCAAAGACGACAGACGCGGGGTCGGCACCTTCTTCCCGGCGGATAATGTCCACGCCGCTGCGGGTTGCCCAAATGGACAGCTGTTCTGCTGCGGCTGCCCGGAAGGTATCGGCTGCGCAAAGGAGCACCTTCTTGCCGTCGCGCTTGAAGTTTTTTGCCAGTTTTCCGATGGTTGTGGTCTTACCTACCCCATTCACTCCTATGACGAGAATGACGGTTTTTTGTTCCGGGATTTCCCTTTTTTCTTTGCCGGATTTCAGGCGTAAAATCAGCTGCTGACGCAAGATGCTTTTCACGTCGGCGGGGGCTTTTATGCCCTTTAGCTTTATCTCCGCGCGTACCTCTGTCAGCACCGCTTGCACCGTGTCCATAGAAATATCTGCTGAAACCAGCACCATCTCCAGCTCTTCAAACAGGTCCTCGTCAATAACGGTAAAGCTGTTTACCACCTGTTCAATTTTTTGAGAGATGCTGTCGCTTGTTTTTTTCAGGCCTTCTTTTACTTTATTAAAAAAACCCATGAACTACTTCCTTACTTTATTGTAATATTCAGCTGTTTTTCGATTTCCGCAATGTTCATGGCGAGAAGCCGCGTAACACCTTGCTCCTGCATGGTTGCGCCGTAGAGAATGTCGGCTTGTTCCATGGTGCCGCGGCGGTGGGTGATGACGATAAACTGGGTGCCTTCCTGCATTTTTTCCATGTATTTTGCAAAACGAACCACGTTTACATCGTCCAAGGCAGCGTCAATCTCATCGAGGATACAGAAGGGCGCAGGACGCACCTTCAAAATGGCGAAATAGAGGGCAATGGCGCAAAGAGCCATCTCGCCGCCGGAAAGCAGGGTCAGGGTTTTCAGGCTTTTTCCGGGGGGCTGCACCCGTATGTCGATGCCGGAGCCCAAGAGGTCGGAGGGG
>JGI994J12354_10000639_pt1 | contig 34870 bp, 31 predicted proteins | sample IntmicLarv3ML3BL_FD_12354 | JGI IMG/M metagenome (IMG submission 12354) | reverse complement strand
GTCAAAACGCGACATGGGAAAGGCGTTCTTTGCCGATATTCAGGATGACAAGGGCAGAATTCAGCTATATGTCAGAGTGAATGATTTAGGCGAAGATGCATTTGCTGAATTTAAAAAATGGGATATCGGTGATATTGTCGGTGCGGATGGCTTTGTTTTCCGCACGCGCCGGGGAGAAATCAGTGTTCATTGCAGAAGTGTTACCCTTCTTGCCAAGTCGCTTTTACCGCTGCCGGAGAAGTTTCATGGTCTTACCGATCTTGAGACACGCTACCGCCAGAGATATGTTGACCTTATAGTGAATCCCGAAGTACGCCGTACTTTTGAGATTCGCTCAGGTTTTATTCGCCACGTCCGTGATTTTCTCGATTCCCGCGGATATATGGAAGTTGAGACACCTGTGCTGAATACAATTTCAGGCGGAGCAACTGCCAGACCTTTTATCACACATCACAATACACTTGATCTCGATATGTACATGAGAATCGCTACAGAGCTGCATCTGAAGCGTCTTATTGTCGGCGGAATTGAGAGGGTGTATGAAATTGGCCGTATTTTCCGCAATGAAGGATGGATACGAAGCACAATCCGGAATTTACGACTGTTGAGTTATATGAGTCTTATGCGGACTTTAACGATATGATGGATCTTTTTGAAGACCTTCTCAGCTCAGCTGCTATGAAACTCCTTGGGACCTATGACGTTGAGTGGCAAGGCGAGACGCTGAATCTGACCCCGGGATGGCCGCGTATGACAATGGCTGAGGCTGTTAAAAAATACACCGGTATTGACTTTATGGCCATTGACAATGACGCTGATGCGGTGGCGCAGGCTAAGGCAAAGGGTGTTAATTTGGAAGGAATTGAACCCACATGGGGATATGCCCTGTATGAGTGCTTTGACCAGCGTGTTGAAGACAAGCTGATTCAGCCCACATTCATTACCATGCACCCCGTTGACGTATCACCTCTGGCAAAAAGAAGCACTGAGGATGCAAGGCTCACAGAGCGTTTTGAGCTGTTCATCTGCCATAGCGAGATGGGCAATGCATTTTCCGAGCTTAATGACCCGATTGACCAGAAACAGCGCTTCCAGAAGCAGGTTGAGCTCCGTGCAAAGGGAGACGATGAGGCCGGCATGATGGATGATGATTTTATAAATGCCCTTGAATACGGCATGCCCCCAACAGGCGGTCTTGGAATCGGAATTGACCGCGCTGTTATGATGCTCACAAACAGCTCTTCGATCAGAGATGTTATTCTCTTCCCGACTATGAAACCTCTGGAAGATATTTAACTAATTAAAAGCACGTTCAGTTGAGAGCGCAAATTCATGCGCTCTTAACTTTTGCGAGGAACACGATGGAAAGAATCACCAGCCGAAAAAATAGAGTAATTACACACATAAAAAAGCTGGCAGCGGACGGCGCATACCGTCATGCCTGCGGGGAATATGTATGTGACGGACTGAAGATGCTCAAAGAAGCAGCTGAAAACAATGTAGAAATAAGCTGCATTCTGTGGGCGGAAAAACCGGAACTGGAACTGCCGGAAGCCACGCAGTATTGTGCGCCTGCAGAGCTTATCGGCTATGTTTCACCTATGAAAAACAGCCCGGGACCGGTTTTTACAGTACGAACACCAGACGTGCAAGCAGTGTCAGCTATGAAGCGGGTAATAATACTTGAGGAAGTACAGGACCCCGGAAATGTAGGTACAGTGCTCAGAACTGCCGGAGCTTTCGGTATTGATGCCGTGATTCTTACAGGAGGCTGTGCCGATATATATAACCCAAAAACAGTAAAGTCAACAATGGGCGCAATTTTCCGTCAGAGAGTTATCGAGGCGGAATTGCCTGAGATTGCAGAACTATTGGAAGAGAACGGTTTAACTCTTTATGGCGCGGCGCTGACAGAAGATGCCGCCGAGCTTGGTACTTTTGAATTTGGAAAATGTGCGGTTGCAATCGGCAGCGAAGGACGGGGATTAAGCCGTGAACTGCTGGGTATGTGCGGGGAGAGAATAATCATACCAATGGATGAAAAGTGCGAATCGCTGAATGCTTCAATTGCCGCCTCAATTATAATGTGGGAAATGCGCCGAAAGTAAGAATATTGTTTTTACCGGTACCGATATATAATAGAAAGAAGGAGCTGCCTTGTCTGCCACAAAATACTGGTTATGGTTTTCAGGAATAAAGGGAGTGCGTTCAAAAGCCAGGGAAGCTCTGCTAACACACTTTGAACATCCGGAGAAAATATATTTTGCTGCTGACGCGGAGCTGAGCAAAGCTGGCGAGATAAGTAAGGCAGAGCTGGAACAGTTCCACATAAAAGAGTTGGGCAAATATGACAGGATAATTGATATCTGCCATCAACAGAATATTGATATAATGACGATTCAAGACGCAGGATATCCAGTGCGCTTGAAAAATATATCTGACCCCCCATATGTGCTTTATATAAAAGGCCGTCTGCCGATTATGGACGAAGAAGTACCTATCGGAATTGTGGGAACAAGAAAAGCTACACCATACGGTAAAAAAATGGCACTGAATCTTGGATTTGAAATCACAAAAGGCGGAGGATATGTGGTATCAGGACTTGCAGCCGGGATAGATTCTGCCGCTGCTGAAGGTGCGCTTCGTGCCGGAGGCGGATGTGTCGGAGTTTTGGGGACTGCAATTGATGTGGTTTATCCCCGTTATAACGAGAAGCTTTTTGAAGATGTGCAGGCAGTTGGAGCTCTCGTGAGCGAATATGCTCCGGGAACAGAAGGCAGCCCGAAATATTTCCCCATGCGCAACAGAATCATAAGCGGACTTTCTGTGGGAGTTCTGGTAATTGAGGCTCCGCAAAAAAGCGGTGCACTGATAACAGCCGCAAGAGCCTTGGAACAGGGGCGGGACCTTTTTGCTGTGCCGGGAAATGTGGATGCATTCAACTGTGTCGGCTCAAATGAGCTGATAAAAGAGTGCGCAAAAGCAGTTACATCCGGTGCTGATATTCTAGTCGAATATGAGGGACTGTATCCGAATAAAATCAAAAAACCCAGAGCGGGGAAACTTGCAATGCCCAAAGAAATGGCGCGGGAAAAAGACTTGGAAGAGTCCGATTCAAACCGTGAAACCGGACACGATTTTTTGAAATTAAGGGTGCCTTCGTCAAAAAAAGTGATTGACAAGCAAGAAAACGAGGGATATATTGACTTGGAAGATCAACTGAAAGATTTACCGGTTGACCAGCTGAAGATAATATCAGTAATGAATAAACCGTCAATGCACGTTGACGATATTATAGATTTATGTGCTTTGCCTGCTGCAACGGTGCTGTCGGAGCTGACACTCCTCGAGCTTTCCGGATATGTAAGTCAGGAGAAGGGCAAGCGCTTTTCGCTGAATATCAAGAAATAGGAGTTCAATTTGATGGCAAAGTCAAAGACCAATTTGGTAATTGTGGAATCACCCGCAAAAGCCAAAACAATTGAGAAGTATTTAGGGAGCGATTACAAAGTGACCGCTTCCATGGGACATCTGCGTGATTTGCCCAAAAGTAAAATGGGCGTTGACATAGAAAACGGATTTGAACCCATTTACATGCCTGTAAAAGACAGAACAGATACAATCGCCGATTTAAAAAAGAAATCAAAATCCGCGGGAATAGTCTATCTCGCAACTGACCCTGACCGTGAGGGCGAGGCAATTTCCTGGCACTTGAAAGAGCTGCTGGAATTGCCGGACGATAAGGCACGCCGTGTCACCTTCAATGAGATCACGAAAAAAGTTGTGACAGAGAGTATAAATAATCCCAGAGATATTGATCAGGATTTGGTAGATGCACAGCAGGCAAGGCGTATACTTGACCGTATTGTGGGATATAAGCTCAGTCCGTTTCTGTGGAAGAAGATAAAGAAAGGTCTGTCTGCCGGCAGAGTTCAGTCTGTTGCCACACGTATGGTTGCGGACCGTGAGAATGAAATACGCGAGTTTAAACCCGAGGAATACTGGCATCTCGATGCCACTCTGGGAAGAACTGAAAAAGACGGCAGCTTTGTTGCGCGTTATCATGGAAGCAACGGTAAAAAGCGCGAGCTCACCTCAGCGGAAGAGGTAGAGAAGGTTGTTTCAGACGTTGAAGTTTCTCCATTTGAAATTGTAACTGTAAAAAGAGGCGAGAAAAAACGCAGTCCTTCACCTCCGTTCATAACATCCACATTGCAGCAGGAGGCATCACGCCGCCTGGGAATGACGCCAAGGCGCACAATGTCCATCGCTCAGCAGCTTTATGAGGGAATTGATATAGCCGGTGAGGGAACAGTGGGTCTTATCACATATATGAGAACAGACTCTCTGAGATTGTCCGACGATGCGTTGTCTGCCGCACAGAGCTTTATTGTAAAGCATTATGGTCAGGCGTTCCATCCGGGGAATCCCAGACGCTATAAAACCGGTAAAGCCGCGCAGGATGCCCACGAAGCCATAAGACCCAGTAGCGTTGAGCTCACACCCGACCTTATTAAAAAAGACTTAACCAATGAGCAGTACAGACTGTATCGTTTGATTTGGGGACGCTTTACAGCCAGTCAAATGTCAAATGCAGTATATGACAGTGTAACTATTGATTCTGTTTCCGCCGGACATCTTTTCAGGGCAAATCACTCTGAGTTGAAGTTCCCCGGATATATTGCGGTATATGAAGAGGGCAAGGATGAAGAGTCTGATGAGCTGAAAAAACCTCTTCCGGATCTGCGGGAGGGAGAACCTATAAAGCTCCAGAAACTTGATAAAGAGCAGAAGTTTACACAGCCTCCCGCCAGATACACAGAGGCAACTCTCATTCGTGCTATGGAGGAGAAGGGAATTGGCAGACCAAGTACCTATGCTCCGACTATAAGCACGATTACGGCGAGAGAATATGTGATAAAAGAGGGAAAGTATCTTTTGCCCACGAAATTGGGTGAGGTCATTACAGACCTTATGAAAGAGCGTTTTCCCGATATTGTTGATCTCAAATTCACTGCCAGAATGGAAGAGGACCTTGACGAAGTTGAGGCCGGAAACAGGCAGTGGAAAGGAATTCTTGAAGAATTCTATACAGGATTTGATGATGAATTAAGCGCGGCGGAAGTTGCTCTTGACGGTCAGCGCATTAAAGTTCCGGACGAGGTATCCGAGGAACTCTGCGACGTCTGCGGTAAAAACATGGTGGTGAAATCAGGTCGTTTCGGAAGATTTCTCGCCTGCCCCGGATATCCGGATTGTACTTTTACAAAACCGCTTGTTGTTGAAATGCCGGGAAGCTGCCCGAAATGCAAGGGCAGAATTCTCAAACGTACAAGCAAAAAGGGATATACCTACTACGCCTGTGAAAAGGGCGCTGAGTGCGGATTCATGACATGGGATGTTCCTGTGAAGGACAACTGTCCTGAATGCGGTATGACTATGTTCAAAAAATCCGGCAGAGGTCAGAAAAAGCCTTTCTGTACAAATGAAAAATGTGCAAACTTCCTTCCTGAGGATAAACGCGGAGGCTATAAGAAAAAGGCAACCGCAGAGAAAGGTGCCGAAAAAACAGCAGAAAAACCAAAAAAAGTGGCAGCAAAAAAGGCTAAGAAGTGATGTCAATGTCAAAAGTTACAGTTATTGGAGCAGGGCTGGCAGGCAGCGAAGCAGCATGGCAGCTGGCTCAGAGAAATATAAATGTCCGACTCATCGAAATGAAGCCGGGCAAAATGACCCCTGCGCATGTGTCCTCAGGATTTGCGGAGCTTGTATGCTCCAACTCCCTGCGCAGTGATGAACTGACCAATGCGGTTGGGCTGCTAAAAGAAGAACTCAGAAGGCTGGGTTCAGTTATTATGATGTGCGCCGATGAAAACCGTGTTGCAGCGGGAGGGGCGCTGGCTGTTGACCGAGAAGGTTTTTCACAGGCGGTGACAGATAGAATACGCAGTCATGAGCTTATTGAGATTGTAGAAACTGAAGCCTGCGAGATACCGGAAGGCGATGTAATCATTGCCACAGGTCCTCTTACAAGTGAACCAATGTCAGACTGTATTGCAAAACTTTGCAGTAATGGTGAATTTCTGAATTTCTACGACGCAGCGGCGCCTATTGTTACACTGGAAAGCGTGGATATGGAAAATGCTTTCTTAGCGTCGAGATATGACAAAGGAACTCCGGATTATGTAAACTGCCCTATGACACAAGAGGAGTATACTGCGTTCTGGCAGGAGCTGATAAACGCCAGAGAAGCAGAGATGCACGGTTTTGATGACAGCGGAGTTTTTGAAGGCTGCATGCCTGTTGAGGTTATGGCGCGCCGGGGCGAGGATACATTGCGGTACGGACCACTGAAGCCTGTCGGGCTAAAGGATCCGAAAACCGGAAAAGAAGCCTATGCGGTGGTTCAGCTCAGGCGGGACAATGCCGCAGGAACTATATATAATATAGTCGGTTTTCAGACACATTTGGCATTTCCGGAGCAGAAGAGGGTATTCTCCATGATACCTGCTCTCAGGAATGCTGAATTTGTTCGCTATGGCGTTATGCACCGCAACACATACCTGAACTCGCCGGGACTGCTAGACCGCTATTACAGGCTAAAAGCAGAGCCGAGAATATGCTTTGCAGGGCAGATGACAGGTGTTGAGGGATATGTGGAGTCATGTGCCTCAGGTATGCTGGCGGGATTGGAGACCGCAGCGAGACTTACAGGTGCGCCTGCATATGATTTTCCGAAAGAAACGGCGATTGGAGCACTTGCCGCATACATCTCTGATGAGAGTATAGTAAATTTCCAGCCGATGAATGTGAATTTCGGCATCATAACCCCGCTGGGATACAGGGTAAAGGGAAAACGAAATAAAAATGCAGAAATATCCGCCAGAGCATTAAAAATACTGGAAGAGATTTTAAGCAGATGAAGCGGAGACGCTGTTTTAGGAGTGTGTGGCAATGAGAATACTTATTGATGCAATGGGAGGAGACAACGCACCTGAGGAGATTGTGAGGGGTGCAGTGGCTGCTTCAAGAGAATTCGGAGTGGATATCACTCTGGTGGGGCGCGAAGGGAAAATTCTGTCCTGTCTCGTAGCCGAAGGTGCAAAAAGAGATTCCAGTATCAGTATAGTGAATGCAACGGAAGTCATCGAAATGGAGGATGACCCATCCACTGCTACGCGCGCCAAGAAAGACTCTTCAATGACAGTGGCACTGGAAAAACTGCGTAATGGCGAAGGCGATGCTGTTGTATCTGCCGGAAGCACAGGGGCTCTTTTAACAGGTGCGACACTTATTACAAAGCGTATACGCGGTATCAGAAGGGCGGCTCTTGCACCTGTATTACCAAATGGAGGCAAAGGCGTTCTACTTATTGACTGCGGCGCAAACGTTGAATGCACTCCTGAGTATCTCCTCCAATTCGCACATATGGGTTCTTTTTACGCAAAGAACATAATGGGATGTGAAATTCCAAAGGTCGGGCTGCTCAATGTTGGAACAGAAGACGGCAAGGGACGAGACCTTCAAACAAAAGCACACGCCCTAATATCTGCCGCACATAAAAACGGCACATTAAATTTTATCGGCAACGTTGAAGGAAAGCAGGCCCTTTCAGGTGATGTGGACGTTCTTGTTGCTGACGGATTTACAGGGAATGTGATGCTGAAAACAATTGAAGGAACCGCCGCATTCTTATTTAACGAGATAAAAACGTTGTTTAAGAGCAATAGAAAAACTATGCTCGCTGCAGCGATGGTGAAAGATAAATTATCTGAGATGAAGGGGAAACTAGATCCCAGCGAAATAGGCGGGACAGCGCTTTTGGGTATATCAAAACCGGTAATAAAGGCTCATGGTTCATCAGATGCCCGCGCTATCAGAAGCGCAGTACTTCAAGCAATTAAATTCATTGAAGCCGATGTAATCGGAGAGATTGAAAAGAATATAAAGGATATGAAATAGTTGAGGGTTGACAAATTGGCAAAATCTGAATAATATCTATATATGGTAAAAAAAGTTTGCACAATGCTGCAAACCATATAACTGAACCATGGAGTTGATTTTATGGATATTTATGAAAAACTGTATTCGATTATTTCAGAACACTTCGCCGTTGGTGTTGATACTATTAATCCGGAAACAGAGTTTGTCGCAGATTTGGGCGCAGACTCACTGGATGTTGTCGAGCTCATATTAGGTGTTGAGACGGCATTTGATCTTCCTGAAATACAGGAAGATGACATTATAAAGCTGTTGACCATTGAGAATCTTGCAGACTACATTCTTGGTAAAATAGATTATTAAAAAGGCGGGGCGAGTGCGAATTGCGCTCGCCCTAAAGCAATAAATGTGTTTTTATTATTACGCGTCAGGAGGTGTTTTTATATGCAGGAACTCGAAAAGAAGCTCGGTTATGTGTTCAAAAATAAATCTATACTTGAGACGGCTCTTACACACAGCTCTTATGCAAATGAGCATAAAGGCATGAGTCAGGACAGCAACGAACGTCTGGAGTTTCTTGGTGATTCAGTGCTGGGTATGACGGTTGCAGATCATCTGTATTCAGACTATCCTGACATGACAGAAGGCGGGATGACGAGGCTTCGCGCTGAGCTTGTATGTGAAAACAGCTTGAGACGTGTTTCTGTTGAAATAGGACTTGGAAAGCACATTAAACTCGGTAAAGGCGAAGAGCATTCCGGCGGCAGGAGCAGAAGTTCCATACTTGCAGATGCGGTAGAGGCGCTGATAGCGGCACTCTATCTTGACGGAGGTTTGGCGGTTGCCGGAGAGTTTATAACAAAATATATTCTCTCGGAGATACATGCTATTGAAAGCCGGAGAAACAGTGATTATAAAACTGCCTTGCAGGAGCTTGTTCAGCAGCAGAGCGGTCAGATTTTGAGCTATAACATTCTTGGAGAGAGTGGTCCTGACCACAATAAAAGGTTTGAAACCGAGGTCTGCCTGAACGGGGAACCCATTGGCAGAGGAGTCGGAAGAACAAAAAAAGTGGCAGAGCAGGCTGCTGCCCAAAAAGCATTGGAGGAGCTTGAGCGGTGAGTGCAAAGCGGAGGATTATTCCGGTGTTTGTGCCCCATCTCGGCTGCCCAAACGACTGTGTTTTTTGCAATCAGCGCAGAATATCAGGAAGATTGTCACCGGTAACGCCGGAGCAAGTCAGCGATGAGATAGTGCACGCACGTGAGTTTTTGGAAGCCGGCAGGGAAAGAGAGCTGGCATTCTACGGAGGAAGCTTTACGGCAATTCCGATTCCTGAGCAGGAACAACTGTTGGGAGCGGCTTTGCCGTTTTTAAATTCAGGAGAGATCACATCCATAAGGCTCTCTACACGTCCCGATGCTATCGACGAAGATGTGCTGAACAGGCTGGAGCGGTATGGCGTTGAGACAATAGAGCTTGGGGCGCAGTCCATGCGTGATGAAGTTTTAAATATATCACAGAGGGGACATACAGCGCAGGACGTGAGGGAATCTTCCCAATTGATAAAAAACAGCGGATTTAAGCTGATTCTGCAAATGATGACAGGGCTCCCCGGTGATGACGACAGCGGCGCTGAGTATACAGCACGTGAAATCTGCAAGTTAAAACCTGATGGGGTGCGTATTTATCCGGCGGTTATAATAAAAAACACAGAGCTGTGTGAAATGTGGAATTCCGGAGAGTACAAAGAGCACACGGTTTCCGATGCTGTGAGAGTGTGTGCAAAGATTGTTCCTCTTTTTAAAGCAGAGGGAATACCGGTAATCAGGCTTGGACTGAATCCAACAGATGACTTGTCAGGCGGAGATGCGGTGGCGGGAGCATATCATCCGGCATTTGGAGAACTTGTATATTCCCGTATAATGCGAGAAAAAATGGACAGGCTTTTGCAAGATCTAGATGCCGGTTCAAGTGTTGTGATGGGGGTTTTGCGCTCGAAGATTTCACAGGCAGTGGGGCATAAAAGGTGCAATATTGAATATCTGAAAGAGAAATATTCTCTTCAATCGCTAAAAATAACGCAAATCAATAATTGTGAAGAAGAAACATACATTCTTTCCGTTGCAAAAATGTGAGATTTAAGTTATACTATAATTTGAGCGTTTTTATAAATACGGCCTAATTAAGAGGTGTAGTAAGTGTATCTTAAGGCGTTGGAAATACAAGGATTTAAGTCATTTCCTGACAAAACCCGTTTAATATTTGAAAAAGACATAACAGCCATTGTCGGTCCTAACGGCAGTGGCAAATCGAATATTTCTGATGCCATAATGTGGGTCATGGGCGAACAGCGCAGTAAGGCCTTGCGCGGCGGAAAAATGGAAGATGTGATTTTCGGCGGAACTGAAAAGCGCAGTTCNCTNGGTTTNGCNCANGTNTCGCTGATAATTGATAACACTGAGCGGATTTTCGACAGTGATAATTCTGAGATAATGCTGACACGCCGCTACTACAGAAGCGGTGAAAGTGAGTATTATCTAAACCGGCAGTCTGTAAGGCTGAAAGATATTAAAGAGCTTCTGATGGATACAGGCTTGGGGCGTGACGGTTATTCGATAATTGGTCAGGGCAAAATTGGTGAAATTATCTCCGCCAAAAGCACTGACCGCAGGGAAATATTTGAAGAGGCGGCAGGAATCTCAAGATACAGATACCGCAAAGACGAGGCAGAACGTAAACTTGAGCGCACTGATGAGAACCTTGTGCGTATTAATGATAAAATTGATGAGCTTGAAATGCAGGTGGGACCTCTCAGGCAGCAGGCAGAAGTGGCAAAGAAATATCTGATTTTGCGTGACGAACTGCGTGAGATGGAAATTTCTGTGTGGATGGCTACGCTGGACAAGCTGAAGTCACAGGCTGAGACAGTGAATGTTGAGTATGAACAGGCAAAAGCCGGTTTGGAGGAAGCACACCGGGAGCTTGATGAGACATACGCTCAGGCGGAAAATATCAGTGAAAAAATGCGCGAGAAGAACATCGAAGCAGACAATAACCGCGCAATGCTGAGTCAGCTTGAAGCAAATGTTTCCGAGTGCGAAAGCTCGATAGCCGTTCTTAACGCAAATATGCACAACAACAATGAAAGCCTTGAGCGGATAAATCAGGAACTGGCGGAGCAGGAGGACAGGGCTAAGAGCCTTAAAGCACAGATTACTGAACGCAGGCTGCGCATAGATACTATTGTCCGGGAAAAAGCAGAGCTGGAAAAGAGTTCTGCTGAAATTCTGAAAAAAGCGGAGGAAAACGAAGCATTTTCAGGAGAAGCTCAGAAAAAACTCACAGGGCTTGTTGCACGTGAAAATGAACTCAGCGGTCTGTTAGCAAGGTATGGGACAATGCTGTCCATGCTGGCTGACACGGCTCAGGAGTTAATGGACAGGGAAACGGCAATAAAGGAAGAGCAGCGGACTGCCGGAGAGCGGTATGCTCAGGAAACGGCTCGCTTAAAAGAAGACCGAAGGGTGTACTCAGAGGCAAAGGAAAAGCAGTCTGAGCTGCTCAATATAATGGGCGGGTATAAGCTCAGACTCACAGGACGCGAGAAAAAGGTTGAAGAATTATCAGACAGGCAGACGCAATTAACAGTTGATCTGCGGTCGATGGATTCGCGTATTAACATGCTTACTGAGATGGAAAAGGAGTTTGAGGGCTTTTCCAAATCGGTAAAAACAGTTATGCGGGAGTATCAGCGAGGTGCACTGAAAGGGGTACACGGACCGGTTGCCAGACTTTTAAAGACTGACGACAGATTTACCCTTGCAATTGAAACCGCGCTGGGAGCGTCTATGCAGAGTATTGTGGTAGATAGCCCTGAAGTCGGAAAAACCGCAATCGAGCTTCTGAAAACCCGTGACGCAGGACGAGCGACTTTCCTCCCCATATCTTCGATTAAACCGAACAGTCTAAATCGAGTACCGGTAGGCGAGGAAGGATTTTTAGGAACTGCATTGGAGCTTGTGCGCTGTGATGCTAAATACAAAGATATTTTTGCAAATCTACTGGGAAGAACGGTTATTGCGGAAACCTTGGGCAATGCTGTTTCTATAGCGAGAAAATTCTCAAACCAGTTTAGAATAGTCACACTGGATGGTCAGGTGATGAATGCCGGAGGCTCAATGACGGGCGGCTCCTCTGCGAGAAATGCCGGAATACTCTCCAGAGCAAGCGAGCTCAAGCGCCTGAAAGAGCAGTTTCTCAAGCTGTCTGAACAGGAAGAGCAGAACAGGAAAGAACTCACAGAATCTCAGCGTGAGCTAAGCGCAGTGAAATATGAGCTTGAGGTAGCACAAGGTGAGTTGTCAATTGCCAATGAAAGCGTATTGAAGTGTGAGGCAGTTGTCACTCAGGGAGAGATGCTGATAAGCACAATTGACAGCGGCATCGAAAATCTGGATCGAGAAGCGGCAACAATGGGCAGGCGCATGAATGATAATCAGGAGCGTATTGCCGAGACCCGCCGTGAATCCTCAGAGACAGAAGAAATGCTCCGCGAACTCTCAAAAGAAATTAAGAGTATGACAGACGGCAAAGAGGCGTTTGAAACCCAGCGTCAGGCGCTTATGGATGACTTGTCAGAACTTAGAAGCGGTATCGCGTCACTGGACGCGGAGAGAGAAACAACACTGGTGGCAATAGATCAGCTGGAATCTCTCAAAGAAGATATAACCGGAGACAGCGACTCCAGACTTGGCAGCATAAGGCTCATTGAGGACAGAAACAGGAATCTAGGCGAAGAACTGGATACAAGACAGCTTCGTTTGAATGAGCTGAAACAACGGACAGAAGACTTGAAAAAGAATATAAGCGATATTACAAACCTGAGACTGGAGCTTGAGGGAAAGAGAACCCAAAGCGGAAAAAGCAGGGCAGGAGAAGAACCGCGAGCTCCTCGACAAAGAGCGCCAGTGTGCAAGGCTGGAGCAAAAGAAGCTTGCTGCCGATATGGAGGAAAAACAGATAATCGATAAGCTGTGGGACAGCTATGAGCTTAGCCACAGCGCGGCTCAGCAACTTCGTCAGCCTGTTGAAAATCTGCAAAAATCCGGAAAACGCATTTCGGAAATAAAAAGAGAAATCGGCGCACTTGGAAATCCCAATTTGGGAGCAATAGATGAATATGAACGTGTAAACACCAGATATACATTCCTGACCGAGCAAAGAGACGATGTGGAGAAAGCAAAGCGCGAGCTCCAGAAAATAATCTCCGACCTGACCCACGAGATGGAAGAGATATTCATCCGTGAGTTCAAGGTGATTGATGAGAGCTTCAGAAAGACTTTCCTCGAACTTTTTGGCGGGGGAAGAGCGGCTCTTGTTCTGGAGGATGAAGACGATGTGCTGAGCTGTGGAATCGAAATCAAGGTTCAGCCGCCGGGAAAGGCGCTTTCAACATTGAGTCTTCTATCAGGCGGAGAGATGGCTTTTGTGGCAATCGCCTTGTATTTTGCGATACTTAAAGTAAAGCCGACCCCATTCTGTGTAATGGACGAGATTGAGGCGGCACTTGATGAGGCAAACGTAATTCGGTATGCCGAGTATATGAGATCAATGACCTCGAAAACACAGTTCATTGTAATCACACACAGACGCGGAACAATGGAAGAGGCAGATATGCTGTACGGCGTTACAATGCAGGAAAAAGGTGTATCAAGTATTATATCCGTTGATCTTGAGGAAGCTGAGAAAACCATAGCCTAGGAGGACAGAATCCACATGGGATTTTTTGAAAAAATAAAACAGGGACTAAACAAAACAAAGCAGAATATGACTGTTTCGCTAAACAGCATGTTTGCTTCATTTACAGGGGAAAACGAGGAGTTTTTTGAGGAACTTGAAGAGACTCTTATTCTTGCGGACGCGGGAATCGACACATCGGTGAACGCTGTGGAGCGGCTGAAAGAGCTTACCAAGGAGCGCGGACTCCGCGGCGGCGAGGAAGTCAAAGCGGCGCTGACAGAGATACTATCCGAAGTGCTCAATATAGACGAGCGGGAACTCAAGCTGAACACAAGGCCGTCTATTATCCTTGTTGTAGGGGTAAATGGTGTTGGAAAGACCACGACCATAGGAAAACTTGCTACAAAGCTGAAAAGTGACGGGAAAAAAGTGCTCTTGTGCGCTGGAGATACATTCAGAGCGGCGGCGGCAGAACAGCTGACAATCTGGGCGGAGAGATCCGGCGCCGATATTGTAAAGCACGAGGAAGGCTCAGACCCAGCATCGGTGCTTTTCGATGGAATAAATGCTGCAAAAGCCAGAGACACTGATATTATCATCTGCGACACGGCAGGACGTCTGCACAATAAGCAAAATCTGATGAACGAGCTTTCAAAAATTATTCGGGTGTCAAAGCGCGAGCTGCCTGATGCAGATATAGAGGTTCTCCTTGTTCTGGATGCGACAACAGGACAAAATGGTCTGATTCAGGCAAAACAGTTCAAGGACACAGCAGGACTTACCGGAATAGTGCTGACAAAGCTGGATGGTACAGCCAAAGGCGGAATTGTGTTTGCTATAGCCGATGAGTTAAAACTGCCTGTGAAGTATATCGGAGTCGGTGAGAAAGCGGATGACCTTATGCCATTTGAACCCGAAGCATTTGTGGAGGCGCTTTTGCAATGAAGAAACTGATTCTTGCATCTAATAATAAAAAGAAGCTGAAAGAATTGCGGGAAATACTGTCCGACATGGATTTTGAAGTAATTTCACAGCGTGACGCAGGGTGTGACTTCGAGGTTGATGAAACCGGAGAGACTTTTGAGGAAAACGCGTATCTGAAAGCTATAGCTGTCACAAAAGCCACAGGGCTTACGGCAATTGCGGATGATTCCGGACTGGCAGTAGATGCCCTTAACGGTGAGCCGGGTGTGCACTCGGCGCGGTATGGAGGCTCACATGATGAAAGTGATGAATTCAGACTGAGGCTGCTCCTGAAAAACATGGATGGGCGGGAAAACCGGTCTGCGCGATTTGTCTCATGTATTTGCTGCACTCTGCCGGAGGGAACAATTCTCAGGACACGGGGCGAGTGCGAGGGTGAGATAATTTGTGAACCAAGAGGCAGCGGCGGCTTCGGGTATGATCCGATATTTGAGGTGCACGGAACCGGAAAAACTATGGCGGAGCTTGCACCGGAAGAAAAAAACAGTATTTCGCATAGAGGAAAAGCCTTGGAGAAATTCAAGGCGTTATTGAAGGGATTTGGTGAATAATATGCCATTAACAAGTAAACAACGCTCACAGCTGAGAGGTCTTGCATCTGTTGAGGATACAATTGTCCACATCGGCAAGGGCGGATTAAATGATAATATAATTAAACAGACGCAAGATGCATTAAAAGCAAGAGAGCTGGTGAAGGGCAAAGTCCTTGAAAACTCCATGCTGACATCCCGAGAAGCCTGTGACGCGCTGGCTCTTGCCTGCAAAGCGGAGCCTGTTCAAGTGATTGGCAGCAAGTTTGTATTGTTTAAGAGAAATGCACAAGAACCTAAAATTGAGCTGATAAAATCTAAAGGCAAAGCGAAATAAGCACTTTTGATGCAGGAGGTAGTCGGATGAAAATTGCGGTGTACGGCGGAAGCTTTAATCCTCCGCATAAAGGTCATGCCAAAGCGGCAATGGATGTTATGGCATGGCTGGACCCCGATATAATTCTGATTATTCCAACGGCAAATCCGCCCCATAAGGATTTTGATGACGGCAGTCCCGCACCCGAACACAGGCTGGAAATGGCAAAGCTGTTTGCTGAAAATCTTCCCAAAGCAGAGGTCTGCGAAGTGGAGCTGAATCGTGGGGGAAAGAGCTACACGGTAGACACTATTGAGGAGCTTTGTAAGCTGTATCCTGGAAGTGAGCTATATCTTATGATAGGCACCGATATGCTTCTCATATTTGAGAAATGGCGGAGCTTTAGGCGCCTTTTAGAGCTGGTTACCGTAGTAGGATTCATCAGAAAAATAGGTGAGGAGACTGAAGTCTATAACCATGTGGAATATCTAAAAAATGAATATTCCGGAAACATATTGCTGCTGGAGCGAGAGTCCCTTGACATTTCATCAACGGAGATTAGAGCGCTTTTACAAAACCGCACCGGATCGAAGTTTATACCTGACGAAGTGTATGGCTATATAATAAAAAACAGGTTATATGGCGCAAAGCCGGAATTATCATGGCTGCGGGAAAAATCATACGCGTATCATAGCCCCAATCGCATCTCTCATATTGCGGGAACAGAGCAGGAAGCTGTGCGCCTTGCAGAGCGGTGGGGTGTTGACGCAGGCATGGCAGCAGAGGCAGCAATTTTACATGATATTACAAAAAAACTGACACCGCAAGAACAGTTGCTATTATGCTCCAAATATGGTATTATAGCGGATAGCCTTGAAGAAAGCTCACATAAACTGCTCCATTCAAAAACCGGAGCGGCTTTGTCGCGTGAGCAATTTGGCATTGATAATGCGGTGTATGATGCAATTTCGTATCATACTACTGGTAGACCTAATATGACACAACTTGAAAAAGTAATATATATCGCTGACTACATAGAACCTACTCGTGACTTTGAAGGTCTGGAACAGCTGAGAAAACTGGCATATGAAGACTTGGATAAAGCGATACTGCTAGGGCTTAAAATGAGTTTAGAGGAGATTGAAGGGCGTGGTCAGATTCCACACCGGAGATCTGTAGATGCACTGGAATTTTTTCTTAACTGCTAAGAGGACAGGGTAAACATGAAGTTTTTTGGAAATAGTAAAAATAAAAAAAACCGCCATCAGTCGAAAAACAATCAGACTGAAGGCTTTCAGGACTTGCTTTCAGAACAGCAGGAAGAGTTAATTACACAGGTTGATGACACTGATGCCGAATATGAATATGAATATGACCAGTTTGATGACGGCAATGAGCCTGCAGAAGAGTATTTTACCCAAAGCCCGGAGGACAAAGAGGTTGAGCACCTCATCGTCACCTACCAGCAAAAAAAACGAAAAAGAAGAAAAATTGCTTTTGGCGTGACGTGCCTTCTTGCGATTATAATTTTTGTAGGATACAGTGCGTGGGTACAGCCGCCGGAGCAAAGCTCAGAAGGTGTAGGAATTGCCACGCCTCCGCTGGATAAAAACATGGGTATTGCATCTTCTGAGTCACCGGTAGACCCGGAAAAGATGCCGTCACCGACAGTTGATCCAAATGAGACAAGAAATAAAGATGCCTTCACTTTTGTCATCGCGGGAACTGATGTCGAGTCAGGCAATACCGATACGCTGATGATCGGGAAATTTGACACCAGAAATAAAAAGCTGGATGTAGTTTCAATTCCGCGCGATACACTAGCCAATGTCGGGTTAGATACGGAAGGATCGCCCCAGAGCACCAAGAAGATCAATACGATTTTCAGAGATACCGGCGGAGTACCAAATGTTGAAGCCAAGGATGGATTTCTTTACGGAATTAGAAAAATACTGGGATTCACCGTTGATTGCTGGGCGGTAATTAACCTTGAGGCATTTGAAAGACTTGTGGATACTATAGGCGGAGTTGACTACGATGTGCCTGTTGATATGATATATGAGGACTATGTTCAGGATTTGTATATTAATATCTCCAAAGGCATGCAGCACCTCAACGGAAAACAGGCGCTTCAGGTAGTCAGATTCAGAGATTATAAGAACGCTGTAAGTCCGGATTTGGACAGAATCGGCACTCAGCAGGATTTCATTATGACTGTTGCAAAGCAGGTGCTCAAAGTTGGCAATATACCGAAGATTGGCGAAATCGCCGGTATTTTTGAGCAATATGTGAAATCGGACCTCAATGCGAACCACATTGCTTTTTTTGCACAAGAATTTTTGAAGCTAACATCGGATGATATAACCTTCCACGAGATGCCCCATACAAAACCTGAAAACAGCTATGGAACTATTCGCGGCATTTCATATCTGATTATTGATTTAGAGCCGTGGCTCACACTTGTAAACGAACATTTGAACCCGTACTACCAGAACGTAACAGAAAATGATGTAGATATTCTGCTTTGGGACGATGTAACCATGACTGCTACGTCAACCCAGGGAGACAAATATACACTGGAACAGTTTAGCAGTAATGGAAATGGTTAATAATGAAAGAGGATGATGTAAACTATGATGAATCCGACTCAGGTCGCAGAACTGGTCGTAAAAACACTTGAAGATAAAAAAGGGCAGGATATAAAGCTCCTTAAAACAGATAAGTTGACCGTGCTGGCAGATTATTTTGTTATTTGCACAGCCACATCAGCACCGCATATAAAGACACTGTCGGAGGAGACTGACAAGATTATGTCGGAAGCGGGAGAGCCGCCTCTCCGCCGTGAAGGATACCGCTCAGGCGGATGGGTGCTCCTTGATTTCGGCTGCGTAATAGTGCACCTGTTCACAGAAGAAATGCGCGAGTTCTACAATCTCGAGAGACTTTGGGGAGATGCGGAATCGGTTGACATAACGTTGCCGAAATCGAACTAAGGGTGCAGTAAAGAATTATAACAGTCTGTTGGCTGCACATAGCGGCTTACAGGCTGTTAAAGAGTTTTGCTGAATATTATGAAGTATCTGTATCTTTAGGGAATTGGCTTAAAATGCGGATAAAAATGGAGAAAGATATTTTCAACATAAAATTATCGGGTATGAAGCGGACTATTGGGTAAAAGAAATTGAGTGTAAGGGAATGAGTTTGTTGAAATACGATTTCATAGGAATTGAAAAGAAATGGCAAAAAATCTGGGAAGAAAATAAGACATATTCTGCTAAAACCGGCGATAAGCGACCTAAATATTATACGCTTATTGAGTTCCCGTATCCTTCCGGTGACGGGCTTCATGTGGGACATCCGCGCCCATTCACCGCTATGGATATTGTCAGCCGAAAATACAGGATGGACGGATATAATGTCCTGTATCCTATTGGTTTTGACGCCTTTGGACTTCCGACTGAGAATTATGCCATAAAGAACCATATACATCCGAAGGAAGTCACAAAAACAAATATCGCCCGTTTTACCCAGCAGCTAAAAATGCTTGGATTTTCCTTTGATTGGGACAGAGTGGTGGACACCACAGATCCCCAATACTATAAATGGACCCAGTGGATTTTTCTACAGATGTATAAGCATGGGCTTGCGTACAAAACCACAATGCCTGTTAACTGGTGTACATCATGCAAATGTGTNCTGGCTAANGAAGAAGTGGTTGACGGCGGCTGCGAGCGTTGCGGCAGCGAGGTGGTGCGCAANGANAAAAGCCAGTGGATGCTNAAAATCACTGAGTATGCACAGCGCCTAAATGACGATCTGGATGATGTAAACTATATTGAACGTGTTAAAATACAGCAGCGCAACTGGATCGGGCGGTCTACAGGCGCNGAGGTTGATTTTGCGACAACCGCCGGTGATGTAATGCGCGTTTTTACAACGCGTCCGGATACCCTTTTCGGCGCAACATATATGGTAATGGCTCCGGAGCATAAGCTTCTGGAGGATTGGGCGGATAAACTGGTAAACCTCGATGCTGTTAAGGCATATCAGGTAGCTTCTGCCAGAAAATCCGATTTTGAGCGCACCGAACTGGTTAAAGAGAAATCCGGTGTGTGCCTTGAGGGAGTTTCGGCAATCAACCCTGTTACCGGCGGGGAGATACCGATATTTATCTCCGACTATGTGCTTGCCTCATACGGAACCGGCGCAATCATGGCAGTTCCGGGACATGACCAGCGTGACTGGGACTTCGCGACAGAATTCAATCTGCCCATTGTTGAGGTTGTAAAAGGCGGCGACATTACACAAGAAGCGTATGTAGCGAAAGACGACACCGCCATAATGGTAAACTCCGGCTTCTTAGACGGAATGGCAGTCAAAGAGGCAATACCCACAATGATTCGCTGGCTCGGCGAAAAGGAGCTGGGCAGGGAAAAAGTCAACTTTAAACTCAGGGACTGGGTGTTCTCACGTCAGCGTTATTGGGGAGAGCCTATCCCCATGGTGCTTTGTGACAAGTGCGGATGGGTTCCGCTGCCGGAAGACCAGCTGCCGCTGCTTTTGCCGGAGGTAGAGAGCTATGAGCCGACTGATAACGGTGAATCACCCCTTGCCACAATGGATGAATGGGTGAATACAACATGCCCTTGCTGCGGCGGATCAGCCAAGCGCGAGACAGACACAATGCCCCAGTGGGCAGGCTCCAGCTGGTACTTCCTTCGCTACATGGACCCGGATAATCACAATGATCTTGTTGGAAAAGACGCAGTGGGGTACTGGGATCAGGTGGACTGGTATAACGGCGGTATGGAGCACACAACACTTCATCTGTTATACAGCCGGTTCTGGCATAAATTCCTGTATGATATCGGCGTTGTTCCCACAAAAGAACCCTATGCCAAGAGAACAAGCCACGGCTTTATTCTTGGCGAGGGCGGAATAAAGATGTCAAAATCAAGAGGCAATGTTGTGAATCCCAACGATGTTGTGGCTGAATACGGCACCGACACTATGCGGCTTTACATCATGTTTATTGGCGACTTCGAGAAGGCGGCGATTTGGAGCACAAATGCTGTAAAGGGCTGCAAGCGGTTCCTTGACCGCGTTTGGAATCTTGCAGAAAAGCCTTTGCAGGGAGACGGATACAGTAAGGCCAATGAAGCCGCTGTCCACCGCACGATAAAAAAGGTGGGCGACGACATCATGAATATGAAGTTCAACACCGGAATAGCGGCATTGATGACACTGGTTAACCAGTTCTATGAGAGCACACCTAGCAAAGGTGATGTTAAGACACTTTTGAAACTGCTTTCACCATTTGCACCCCATATTGCCGAAGAACTTTGGGAAATTCAGGGGTATAAAGGTCTTGCCTGTGAGCAGAGCTGGCCAAAGTATGACGAGAGCAAGATGGTTGATGCTGAAAAGGAAATCGCCGTTCAGGTGAACGGCAAACTCAAAACTACCGTAATCGTCGCAATGGACTCCGAGGACCAGACAATTATCGACACAGCCTGCGCAGATGAAAAAGTAGTACGTCTGATGCAGGGAATGGAACTTGTTAAAACAATAGTCGTGAAGAATAAACTGGTAAACCTTATAATTAAGCCGTCAAAGTAATTCTTCTTGACATTAGGACTCTGAGACATTATAATACTACTGTTAAAGCCACAATTGATGGCCCTTAAAACGCCCAAGGGCGTATTTGGAGGGAGGGAAATAAAATGTCAGAAGTCAGAATTAAAGACAACGAATCTCTGGACAGCGCGCTGAAGCGTTTTAAACGTAACTGCGCTAAGGCTGGTGTATTAACTGATCTTAGGAAAAAGGAGTACTACCAGAGCCCCAGTGTCAAACGTCGTAAAAAGTCTGAGGCAGCCAGAAAGAACAAGAACAAACGCTCTTTCTAAACAGGCTTTTCAGTCTGTTTGTGCATAGAATAAAAAAACATCTTGTGAAGCTGATGATTTCACAAGGTGTTTTTTTATAAATTTCATATGTTGGATAAATAGTAGATCGAATTTTCTATGGCGCTTCGCTCGCTGTCACTGAGTTTTTTTCCGGTGTTTCTGTGGTCAAAACTCTCTGTAAAGCCTGAGAGGTCATTTCGCAGTTTTTCTAAATAGTCCTTTGTCATTCCTGTCATAGTTGCCTGAAAAACCGCGAGCCTTTTTGAGTCCAGTTCAGATTCGGCAAGAGAAAGAAGAGCGCCTGAATGATGAAGGCATATGAACTCTTGTTCTGAAAAAACCTTTCTGAAACTCTCATCCTTTTTCCAAAGATAGATTGTGTTGCTGACATACCGCTTCTCAAATTCAGCTGTACGATTGCATATGTAGCAGCTTTCTGATGTGTCCTTAAGCGTGCTTGCTATTTCGGACAGGTCTTTTTTGGAACCGAAGATTCGTTTGGATGTAACCTGCGAATCTAAAAGAGTCTCAACATGCTTAACATGGGTTTCCAGAATAAGAGCCAGACTCAGCTTGTTTTTCATGCTGAGCATTCTGGACAGATGCTTGTGACAAAAACCAAGGCGGTTTGTCTCCTGACGAACATCCGGATCCATCATTGCAGACCCCATAACATAGTGAAGAGATGTCTCTTCCAAATTAGAACGCAGTCTGCATAATGGACAACCGCTGCGCATGTCAAAGGATTCTGTTATGGGAATTGAATAAATTGTCTCTGACATGTGTATACTCCATTCTTGAATTCAAAAGGGAATAGGGCTATAATAAATTAACATGTCTTAATTATAGAGCGATGGAGAATAATATGCAACAGAAAAACATATCGGGCTGTGCACCTCTGCCGAGCTTGATTTGATAAAGACCTTCGAGTGCGGACAGTGTTTTCGCTGGAACGCAGATGAAAACGGAGTATACAGCGGAGTGGCAATGGACAGAGCTGTGTCATTGTGGGAGAAAGAGGGAATTGTATATATCAGTGCAGGAGAAGATGAAGTAAACAGCATATGGCGAAATTACTTTGACCTCTCTGTGGACTATGATAGAATAAGGACAAGTTTTGATGCCGGAGAATATCTGAAGGAGTGCTCCGAATATGGTGCGGGCATAAGAATTCTGCGACAGGAGCCTTGGGAAGCGTTATGCAGTTTTATTATTTCTCAATGCAATAACATTCCGAGAATAAAGAAAATAGTCGAAGGACTATGCAATTTGTATGGAAATCCGGTTGATAATAGCTGCACAGGAAAGACTTATTCTACTTTTCCCTCCGCTGAGACAGTGGCGTCTTTATCAGTGGAAGACTTGGCTCCGCTGCGCAGCGGCTACAGGGCAAAATACATAATAAGCTCGGCAAAAGATATTGCATCAGGGGCAGTAAACATGAATGATTTACTTTGCGCTGAATATGACACCGCACTGAAAGAGTTGAAAAAACTCGAAGGTGTTGGAGACAAGGTAGCAAACTGCGTAATACTTTTTGGTCTGCATATTATGTCGGCATTTCCTGTTGATGTGTGGATGAAACGTGCGTTGAAAGAGCATTTTCCAAAGAATTTTGACCCGAAAACACTTGGAAGCTATGCCGGGCTGGCACAGCAGTATATTTTTTTCCACGCAAGAAGTACTGGACTATAAAAAGATTGGAAGTAAAATAATGCAGAGTTTTCCATATGAGATAAAATCTTTTGAGACAGATTATTACGGCGCAGTTTCTCCGAAAACTATGATGAGTATATGCATATACGCCACCTCTCTCAAGGCAGTTTCTGAGGGACTGCTACCGGAAGACCTTTATGACAAGCATGGAGCGGTGTGGATGCTTGCCCGAATAAATGTTGAGCAGTACAGTCACGTGCATATGGGGGCTATAGAGCTGTGTGTCAGCTCAAGATGCATTAGCGGAGGAACGTATACCCGACGTGTGGATGTGGTTCAGAACGGCAACACAGCGGCTACCGCGCATATTGTTTTTATTGTTGTTAATATAGAGAAAAGAAATATAATCAGACCTTCTGTTATCGAGGATACTTGGCCGAATATTATTGAACCTGTCAAACTCTCACCCGTAAGAAAAATTATTCTGCCGGATAATATGGAACAATTTGGTGAGTATAGTGTTGAATACAAAGAATGCGACGCAAACAGGCATTTTTCCAGCGCCAATTATGCCGGACTCATATGTGAGCGCTGCGGATATTGGAGCGGAAAGCAGAAACTGATGACGAATATACAAATTGAATTCAACGCTGAATTCAAGCCGGGGGAGAGCATTGAACTTTTCAAAGGCAGCAAAGGTGAAATGCAATATCTGCGCGGTGTTCATTCCGGCGGTGCCACCGGGTTTGTGGCTTCCTGGTCCGTGGAGTGAAATAGCGGTTGACAGAGTGGGAATTAAGCGTTAAAATACTGAAAATTTAACTAATAGAGTAGGGGGAGATTGTCATATGCAGATGAGTAGAGATTATGCCAGCAGGTTTATAGGTGAAGGTCTAACATTTGATGATGTACTTCTCGTTCCGGCGGAGAGCTGTATCCTTCCCGCCGACATTGATTTAAGTACAAGCTTGACAAAAAAGATAAGGCTGAACATCCCGCTGATGAGCGCAGCGATGGACACGGTTACTGAGTATAGGATGGCTATTGCACTTGCCCGTGAAGGCGGTATCGGGGTCATTCATAAAAACATGAGTATAGAGGAACAGGCAGAGCAGGTGGACATGGTCAAACGCTCTGAAAACGGCGTTATTACCAACCCATTCTCGCTGTCGGCCGGGCACACCCTTGCTGAGGCAGACCAACTCATGGCAAAATTCCGCATATCCGGTGTTCCGATAATCGACACGGCTGGCAAACTGATTGGTATAATTACAAACCGTGATATGAAGTTTGTTGAAGACATGACGCAGAAAATTGACGATGTCATGACAAAAGCAAATTTAATTACCGGACGTGAGGGGACAACTCTTGCCGAGGCAAAAAAGATTCTGCAAAAGCATAAAATTGAAAAACTCCCCATTGTTGATAATGACTTCAAGCTCAAAGGACTTATCACCATAAAAGATATTGAAAAAGCTCTTGCTTATCCCAACTCTGCAAAGGATTCAACCGGAAGACTGCTGTGTGCAGCCGCCCTTGGCGTTACTCAGGACGTGATGGACCGCGCGGCTGCTCTTGTTGAGGTTGGTGCTGATATAATGGTGCTTGACAGCGCCCACGGACACTCCCGCAATATTATTGAAACCGTAAAAAAAATCAAAGACAGATATCCTGATGCCCAGTTGGTGGCAGGAAATGTCGCCACGGCAGAAGGCACAAAAGCGTTGATCGAAGCAGGTGCCGACTGCATAAAGATTGGTATTGGTCCCGGCTCAATTTGCACAACACGTGTTGTCGCGGGAATAGGAGTTCCACAGATTACCGCGGTTTTGGAAAGCGCGGAGATGGCGGATAAATACGGCATTCCTGTTATTGCAGACGGCGGTATAAAATACTCCGGAGATATTGTTAAAGCCATTGCAGCCGGGGGAAGTGTGGTTATGCTCGGTTCACTTCTTGCGGGCTGTGAGGAAAGCCCCGGAGAATCGGAAGTCTATCAGGGAAGAAGATTTAAGGTGTATCGCGGCATGGGCAGCCTCAGCGCTATGGCGAAAGGTTCAAAGGACCGCTACTTCCAGGAGGACAATAAAAAGCTTGTTCCGGAGGGTGTTGAAGGAAGAGTGCCATACAAAGGCGCGGTTTCAGATACCATTTACCAGATGACAGGCGGACTTCGCTCAGGTATGGGCTATACAGGTTCCGCGGATATAGAAACTCTGCGAAAAGATTCCAAATTTGTACGTATAACAAATGCGGGTCTCAAGGAAAGCCACCCGCATGACATCTATATAACAAAGGAAGCTCCCAACTATACAATGAATCCGTAATACTGAGCTTTTTACCACGGGATGGCTTGCCATCCCGTGGCGTTTTTTCTTGCTTATAGGCAGCATATATTGTATAATAATTAAGATTTGGGGGTATTTAGATGAATGCGAATATCCAAAAGTTCAAAGAAATGGTATCACAAAGCGATAATATTGTTTTTTTCGGCGGCGCCGGAGTTTCAACAGAAAGCGGTATACCGGATTTTAGAAGTGTTGACGGGCTCTACAGCCAAAAATACAAGTACCCGCCGGAACAGATATTGAGCCACAGCTTTTTCGAGGCTAAGCCTGAAGAGTTCTTTGAGTTTTACAGAGACAAGCTTGTTTTGGGTGATGTTGAGCCAAATACCGCCCACTACCGGCTGGCAGAACTTGAAAATCAGGGGAAGCTGCGGGCTGTTGTTACTCAGAATATTGATGGACTGCATCAGTTGGCGGGGAGTAAAAATGTTCTTGAACTCCACGGGTCAATCCACCGCTGTTACTGTGCAGCCTGCGGAGAGGTACGTCCTGCATCTCTTATGAATGAGGGAACTGGCGTGCCGCGGTGCAGCTGCGGGGGAATATTGCGGCCAGATGTGGTGCTGTATGAAGAAGGGCTTGCCAATAGCGTGATTTCCGGTGCTGTGCACTTTATCCGACAGGCTGATATGCTTATTGTGGGCGGAACATCGCTGGTGGTTTATCCTGCTGCCGGACTTATTAACTATTATAACGGAGACAAATTGGTGCTCATAAACAGAGACGCCACCTCCTACGACAATATGGCATCGCTAATTATCAGAGAAAAGATCGGTGAGGTTTTTGCGCAGGTATGATGAATCATAGTGAAAAAATAGATGTTCTCGGTGTGGAGTTTGACAATATCACAATGGATGAAGCTGTGGATTATGCAATGGAGCTAATCAGCAGACATCAAAGCTCCTATGTTGTGACGCCAAATCCGGAGATTGTATGGATGTGCAGAACAGATGAAAACCTCAAGGATGCTGTTACGGGAGCTTCAATGGTTTTAGCCGATGGCATAGGAATCATATATGGAGCAAAAATACTAAAAACACCCTTGAAAGAAAAAATACCCGGGACAGACTTTGCGGCAAGGTTAATAGATGAGCTTGCAAAGCGGAGCGGGTCTGTATATCTCTTGGGATCAAAACCCGGAGTAGCAGATGGCGCTGCGGAGAAAATGAAAAAAGAGCACCCCGGACTGGTTATCTCAGGCACTCATGATGGTTATTTTAAAGAAGATAAGGCAATAATTGATGATATAAATAGCAAAAAACCGGATTTCCTTTTGGTTTGCCTTGGTGCGCCAAAGCAGGAGAACTGGATGAAGAAGAATAGTGCGTATCTGGACGTGGGAATCATGGCCGGATTAGGCGGGACTTTAGATGTGTATGCCGGAACTGTCAAGCGGGCGCCTGAAAAGTGGCAAAAGCTCGGGCTTGAATGGCTTTACAGGCTGCTGAAAGAGCCAAAACGTATTTCTCGCACAATGAAGCTGCCGCTATTTGTCTTTGCTGTAATTGGTGCAAGATTTAATAGAAAAAAGAGGTAAAAATGATGCAAGGCAAGCTTATAGTAGTGGAGGGAATAGACGGGAGCGGAAAATCCACACAATTTAAGTGCCTGTGTGAGAGGCTGAGGCAAGAAAAAGCCGACTTCCACGAGATTATTTTTCCCCGTTATTCCGAGCCCTCATCGGCACTGCTCACTATGTACTTAAATGGTGGATTTGGTAAAAACCCCTCTGATGTAAACGCGCGTGCAGCCTCTGTTTTGTATGCGGTTGACAGGTTTGCTTCTTTCCGATTGGATTGGGGCGAGATATATAAGTCGGGGAAGATTATAGTTTCCGACAGATACACTACTTCAAACGCCGTGCATCAGGGTGCGAAACTAAAACAGGATGAACTTCCGGCTTTTTTTGACTGGCTTTACGATTTTGAATATAATATAATGGAACTCCCTGTTCCAGATATCGTCATATATATGGATATTGATTTAAACACTGCATTAAGCCAGATGACAGCGAGGCAAAGTGCCACAAATACAAGCGGGGACATACATGAGACCGATGCTGAGTATTTAACAAACTGTCTGCGAGTGGGATCAACAGCCGCAGACCATTACGGATGGAAACGAGTTAGCTGTCTGGCAAACGGATGCATGCGCACTGTAGAAGAAATACATGAGGACGTTTTTAGCTTGATAAAAGGAGTGCTGTGAAGTGATTGTCTATATTGTTTTAGGCAATGGATTTGAAGAGATTGAGGCTATAGCGCCGGGGGATATTCTGCGACGCGGCGGAGTCATTGTTAAGTATCTGGGCGTTGATGGCTTGTCACAGCGCGGCGGACACAATATCACAGTTGAAGCTGATGCGGGTATTGAGGCTCTCACGGATATAACTGCTGAGGATCTGGTGGTGATTCCCGGGGGACTTGGAGGCGTTGAGTCCATCGAAGGGAGCAAGAAGGCTATGGAGCTTTTGGCTTTCGCCAGAGACAAAGGAGCCAGATTTGCAGCAATTTGTGCAGGACCCAGAGTGCTCGCAAAACTTGGCATCCTGAAGGGCAAGAATATCACGTGTTATCCGGGCAATGAAGGTGACATGGAAGGCGCTGCAGCTGATTTAGATAAAAATGTCGTACAAGACGGTGATTTAATAACAGGCCGCGCTCCGGGAGCGGCATATGACTTTGGACTGAAACTGCTGGAAAGCGTCAAGGGCGCTGCAGCGGCAAATGAAGTCCGTGCACAAATGTATTATGATGTTTGATAAAAAAGAAGCGAGAAAGCTCGCTAAACAGAGGTTAGCTGATTTTCCTGAGGAATATATTGCTGCCAGCAACAATGGAATTAAAGACGCGGTAGTAAACCTACCGGAATATATTGAAGCAGAACGCGTTTTTGCATTTTACAGCGTGGGACGTGAAGTTGATACCCACGGGATTATTGCAGACGCGTTAAGCTGTGGAAAAACAGTCGCCCTCCCAATTGTATATGGTGACGGCATCATGGAATATGCTGTTATAGAAAACCTGGAAAATGACTTAGTTGGCGGACAGTTATCCATACCGGAACCAAGCCGAAACGCTCCCAAAATAAAGCCGCAGAAAGGGGATTTCCTTCTGGTTCCTGCGCTTCGTTTTGATAAGCATGGACACAGGCTTGGTTATGGTGGGGGATACTATGACAGGTTTTTGGCTGCGAACCCCGTGTTTTCTGTGGGACTATGCCGTGAACAAATGATAATGGAGGATATCCCGCTGGAAGATCATGATATGAGCGCCGCGTGCCTTGTGACTGAAGAAAAGATAACGAGGCTCCGTTAAGGAGCCTCGCAAGGTCGTCAGTCTAGCAGCCGCAGTGATGGTTGCCGCCGCAATTGTTCTCGCATCCGCAGTTGCCGGATGTTCCGAATCCACTGAGAAGAATGAAGATGAGAATGATCATCCAAAGGCCATTACCGCCACAGTTATTTCCACAAAACACAATTATCCCTTTCTCCGCGCAGAAGAAAAATGTATTTACGCTTTCTGATACCCCGCGCGGCGGCATTCAGAGTCTTAGGCTTCTGTATGTTGTACGGTTGGTGGCACCTTAACCATCCGTCTGAGCTATACTATGCCGATTTCGTCAGGAGCGTTACTCGGAGCAAGGATTTACTATGCAGGAAATTGTGCCCGTGAGAATGGGCTTGTCGCAAAGGAGAACCAATATATGTCGGAGAATAATAACAACCGGGGCGGATTCGTTCCAACAGACTCAGATGACGGAATTGATGAAATTATTGCCTCCTTCGGAGTCAATGATGATTCGACATCTGAAGGTAATGAGTATACAAATGAATCCTATGATGACGGGTATCAGGACGGATATTATGAGGACGGCGGGGAGTACTACGAAGACGGTGGCTACTACGAGGACGACGGCTACTATGAGGACGATGACGGGTACTACAAAGAGCCATACCCTGATGACGGCACACAGCTCGAAAATGTCTATGAAGAGGACAGCGGGCTTGCATACAGAGACCCGAATTACTCTCCGATAGGAAGACCCCTGCGCCGTGACGAGATGATAATATCCGGTGAAGAACTGGAAGCGGATGAGTTTGAAGACGGCGATATAGAGCGACGCGACTACCATCCGGTCCGGTTCAGACGTGACAGAAAGTTCGGATGTCTTGGCGGATTCATGTATGCGGTTTTTGTAATCAGCGTCAGCTTGATTCTGGCATGTATGGCATGGATGGCAGCAAGTGATGTTCTCGCGCTCAACAAAGAGCCTATTGAGGCGACAATTGAAATACCCAGAGACATCTTCACCATGAAAGAAGTGGATGAAGAAGACGAGGCTGGCGAGGTTATCGGCAAGAAGGAAGTTCGCTCTGCGGACATGGACTATGTTGCGACACAGCTGAAAGACCACGGTATTATCGAATATAAATTCCTTTTTAATCTCTTCGCAAAAATATCAAACGCCGACCAGAAAATTGATCCGGGCACATATATGCTTTCAACTGACTTTGATTATCGTGCGCTTATAAAGAAAATGCAAGCCGGTTCAGAGTCACAGGAAAGAACAAAGGTCACGTTCCCTGAAGGTTTTTCGATGCATCAGATATTTAAAAGACTTGAGGAGAATGAGATTTGCAGTTATGAAGACCTTGTGAAAGCTGCTGCTGATGGTATTTATGAATATCAGTTCCTTGAGGGAATTGAGATCACTGGTTCTAGTAAGCTGGAAGGTTATTTATTCCCAGATACCTATGAGTTTTATCAGGGTATGAAACCAACTAACGCAATTAACAAGCTGTTGGCAATTTTCAATTATAAAGTCACAGCGGAAATGTACGATAAAGCGGAAGAAATGGGCAGAAGCCTTAATGAAATTATCATTATTGCCTCCCTTATTGAAAGAGAATCCTCTGACGCAGAAGGTGAGAGAGAAAAAATAGCCTCTGTTATTTACAACAGGCTTAAAGCCGGTATGTCATTGGGCATTGACGCCACGTCCCTGTATAACCATCCGGATCACGAGGGACCGCCAACAAACGAGATGCTTCACGATACCTCAGATCCTTATAATACCCGCGAACTCATTGGACTGCCGCCGACACCGATATGCAATCCCGGAGAAGCTGCAATAAAGGCGGCACTCAATCCCGCAAGCACTGGATACTACTATTACTTGCTGGATATGGCGACGGGGGAGCACAGATTCTTTGCATCGCTTGCTGAACATGAGGCATTTAGAGCAACCCAGAACTATAACTAATTAAGCGAAATATTTGGTGCCCATCCGATCAGATTGATCTGTTCGGATGGGCATTGCAATGCAAAAATTAGTTTACATAACAACATAAATCATCAATAAAANACTTCCTGAAATACTCTCTCAGGAAGTCAATTTCTATACAGATTATGATATCAGGCTGATTACACTGCTGTGTGCGTTTAGTTCTAACGCATCGTCAAGAGGAGAAAGATCGGCAGAACCGTATTTTCTTTCAAGTGCGGTTTTTAGAATATGGTCGGCGAACTCCGGATTTTTTGGAAGAAGTGGACCGTGTGAGTAGGTACCGAAAAAGTTCTTATAGCGGCAACCCTCAGTTCCATCCTGTCCGTTATTGCCATAACCCATAATAACCTGTCCCAGAGGCGATACTACAGACCCGAGATAGGTTTTGCCGCTGTGGTTTTCAAAGCCGACAACAGTGGAGCCTCCGCTTTCAGGGGTGCATTCAAAAATATAGTTACCAATCATTCGTTCGCCGCCGACCGTATACATGTCAACTGCGTTAATAAAATCAAATTGTTGACCGTCCCAGGTTTTATAATAGCTGCCCATCATTTGATAGCCGCCGCAAATCGCAAGAAAGACTTTACCATCGTTTACGGCGGAGCGTATATTTTGAGCCTTGCTGGTGCTGAACAAATCACTTGTGAGAACCTCTTGCTCGAAATCCTGCCCGCCGCCTATAAAGAAGAGGTCAAAACTCGTGAAATCTGCCATTTCACCTATGGGAAGCTCTGTGATTTCAACATCAATATTGCGCCACTCAAGGCGTTTTTGCATGCAAATAATATTGCCTCTGTCCCCGTAAAGGTTTAGTACATCGGGGTATAAGTGGCAGATTTTCAGTATGCTCATTGCCAAAACTCCTTGTAGTCGTAATCCTTACTAATCTGCTCTCTCAGATCAAGCATAGCCGTGTATGTGGGCATAATGAATACAGGTTTATCCTGTGATGTAATAGTCTTGATTAGCTCGCTGTAGTCCTTAATAACGGTTGTTTTACCCTCTCCGATAGCAGCATATTTAATTCGTACTGCCATGTCCTCGGCGCGGATGCCGGAAACTAGCACGCCGGACAGGTGGTCACCCAAATTAGATAGCTTTTCAAAATCCACGTCCCATATCCACGAGACATCTGTTCCGTCAGCAATTTTGTCATTTAAACAGACAACAAAAAGAGCATCACCGTCAATGTTATTAAGAAAATTCAGAACCTGGTTGCATCCGGCAGGGTTTTTTACAAGAATCATACGTACAGGCACTCCGTCAAGCTCAAATTTCTCCATGCGACCAAAGCCGCATTCAAAGCTGCCTGCTGCCTCAACGGCAGTATCAAGCTGAAAACCCATTTGAGTAGCAGCGGCAATTGAGCCCACAGCATTATAAATATTGTAACCGCCGGGAAGATTTATGGTAAGATTGCGCGTTTCGTTAAACGCACGTAGTTTTACCGAAGAGGAATCGGCATCCTGCGATATAACGCGGGTTGCGGCGATTTGAGCATCTGGTCTTTTATAACCGCAGGAGGGGCAATAAAATCCCCCTAAATGACCGTATGTTACATAGCTGTATTCATATTCAGCGCGGCAGTGAATGCAGTGTGTGGCATCAGAAAGCTCCTGAACGCGGTCCTTATAAATCTCCGTATCAACACCAAAATAAACAATCCGGTTTGGAATGCTATCAGCCACAGAGACGGTCAGTGAGCAGTCTGCATTCAGGCAGACAACAGCATCAGGGGCATTTTTCACTCCGACTTTGATGTTCTCCAGTGTGTGGGTAACCTCACCGTAGCGGTCAAGCTGATCTCTGAAAACATTTGTAACCAGTATGACCTTAGGGTTCATGTATTCAAACACTTTTTTCGATGCTGCCTCATCACATTCGATAACAGCGTATTTGTTTTTTGGTTTGCCCGAGAGAGTTGCGTTTATGGCAAACTCTGTTGTTATGCCCTGCATGAGATTTGAGCCGCTTTTATTTGAGAAATAGCTCACACCAGCGTTGACAAATACCTGCTCAATAATACGTGAACTGGTGGTTTTTCCGTTGGTTCCGGTAACGGCGACAACATCCACACCGCGGGAAAGGTGCCTGAGTAAATCAGGGCAAAGCCTTAAGGCGACTTTGCCGGGCAGGGCAGTGCCGCCGCGCTTTAAAATGCGCAGCATAAAGCGCGTGGATTTACACGCCGCAACAGCAAAAAACACTTTAATATTCATAAATAGTCTGTGCTACTCCTAAATAGATTTAACCCACCAAATGTGCGTGAGTTTTGTAGAATTCATCATAGAATTCCAGAGAGCCTTTTAGTATCTCCGGTATATTCAGGCTGTATGGGCACTTGGTCATGCACTGTCCGCATTCGATGCAATTCTCAATGCGATGCATACTTTCATGCCACTCACTACTCATATACTGCTGCCACGGAGCGCGGTTAATAAAAAACTTCATGCGCATAGCAGTGCCAATTTCTATATCCGCAGGGCATGGGAGGCAGTAGCCGCAGCCGCGGCAGAATGCACCTGTAAGTTCAGCTCTGTCTTTCTCAATTATTCCCATCAGCTCATCATCAAGAGGTGGGTTGTTTTTTGCCAAATCTACCCATTCCATGAGCTGGTCAAGAGTTTGTATTCCCCATATTGGAACGATATTCGGAATTGTCTCCATAAATGCATGGCATGGACGGGCATCGGAGAGCAAACCGCCGGCAAGCCCTTTCATGGCAATAAAGCCAATGTCAAGCTTTTCGCAAAGGCGGACAAGTTCCAGCTCTTCCTCATTGGAAAGATAGCTGATTGGAAATTGCATGGTTGAAAAAAGTCCGCTGTTAACAAAGTCAAAGGCCAGATTGAGTCTGTGTGTTGTGATACCGATATGCTTAATATAGCCTTTTTCCTTTGCCTCAAGAGCGGCGGAATACATTCCGTCAGGGTCTGTTCCGTCAAGCGGCGCAGTCACCATGTGAAATTGAAAAACATCAATGTAATTCGTGCGCAAACGATCAAGACTCATCTGAATATGCTGGGAAACGGTGGCTTTGTCCTTACCCATGCTTTTCGTGGAAATAACGATATTTTCCCTAACATCTGACAGCGCAATGCCGATTCGTTCCTCGCTGTTTGAGTAGGCATTTGCTGTATCAAAAAAATTTATACCGCTTTCGTAAGCTGTGCGAAGTATTTTTACCGCATCCTCAGTAGTGCAGCGCTGAATGGGAAGGGCACCAAATGCAGGCCGTGTAACCTCAAGACCGGTACTTCCAAGGCGAATTTTCTTCATGTATATGCCTCCTGCAGAAATTAACTGTGTACTAAAACTGCTGATTAGTATATCATATATCTGTTAGGATGTACATAAAAAAACCTTTACACCAGCAGGGTAATTTGCTATAATCATTTGGCAGTATGCGTCCGTGGCGCAGTTGGATAGCGCGCTAGACTCCGACTCTAGAGGTCGTGGGTTCGAGTCCCGCCGGGCGTACCATGAAAAGTCTTGAAATCCCAGTGGTTTCAGGGCTTTTTTGCATTTGCGGACTAAGTAAAATTATGCTAAAAATTGCCTTTCAGAACAAAATTCAGAACAAAATCAGGAGATTTTCAAAATGGTATCCATTGCACTGGCTGTATTCTCCTTGGTGATATCTGCGAGATGTATATACACATCATAAGTTGTGGATATATCTGCGTGCCCTAACATCTGCTGAACCTGCTTTGCGTCAACTCCGCCCTGTACTAATAAGCTGCCTGCGGTATGCCTTAAATCATGGAAGCGTATACGTGGCAGATTATTTCTTTTGAGAAGATTAGCGAAGCCATGAGATATATAGTCCGGCGAAAAAGCTTTTCCGCTTGAGTTTGTACAAACCTTATCCGATTCAAACCCGGCTTGTTCATGAAGCTTTTTTAATTTAGAGAAATAAGGAATTGTACTAGAGATGAGTGCTAAGTCACGTTGTCCTGCGACTGATTTAGTAAACTCGCTCTCAATGAACTGACTTCCGTTTCTAGTAATTGTATTTCTAATCCGAATTCTATTATTCTTGAAGTCAATATCCTTCCATGCTGACGTTATAATAGGACTAAGTTAGAAAAACCCCACGACACAAGGGTTTCGCTGATTTAGTCCTATTTTTTTATGCTCAAAAAAGGGCATATA
>JGI994J12354_10000638_pt1 | contig 34876 bp, 32 predicted proteins | sample IntmicLarv3ML3BL_FD_12354 | JGI IMG/M metagenome (IMG submission 12354) | reverse complement strand
TGGTAAATCCTATTATATAGATGCTTGCATCGTTGTTAGAACTAATGTTAATCATTATAATGTTACATATTTAAATGACAACAAAGTTGTGAAGCAGGATTGGTATGATACTTGGAATGAACGTGTTGCACCTCAAGTTTTATATGAAGATACACACGTCATGCCTTTAATAGGTTTGGACGCTGATGGAAAGATTATCTGTTATAATCCTTTTAGAACACAGATAACGAGATTTGAGTTAGCTGATTATGAGGAAGAGATTAACAGTATTCATTAGATAAGATGTAATAATTTCAGCTTAAATTTAGTGAACAAAATGCAAATATAGCGCAAATGAAAGAAGCAATGTCACGTTTTTTTGATAAAATATCTTGACAAAGGCTTGAACACAATGGTAAACTTATCATACATCAAAATTATAAGAAGATTTTGACGAGTAAAAAAGGAGCATTCAATGAATAAATTTAAAGTCGCGGTTATAGGGTGCGGTACTATCGCTAATTCCGCGCATATTCCCGCTTATATGAAGAATAAAGAGGTAGAGATAATATATTTTTGCGATATTAGATTAGAGAGAGCTGAAAAAATGGTCGAAAAGTATGGTTGTGGCGAGGCTGTTTTAGACTATAAACAAGTCATATCAGACCCCAAAATAGATGCTATATCTATCTGCACACCTAATAATTGTCACAGCATAATAGCCGTAGATGCCCTGAAAGCCGGAAAACATGTTTTGTGCGAAAAACCGGCAGCATATAACCTTTTTGAAGCTATAAAAATGCAGGAAGCACAACAAAAATATAGTAAAATGTTAAATATTGGCGTTGTGAACAGATTTAATGATTCAGTTAATCACATTAAGCAGATTATAGACAGTGGCGAGCTTGGCGAAATATATCAAGTTTACGTCAGCTTTCGTTCGCACCGTTCAATACCCGGACTGGGCGGGGCATTTACAAGAACTGATATAGCAGGCGGAGGCGTACTTATAGATTGGGGTGTTCATTTTTTAGATGTCGTCATGTACTGTTGCGGCGACCCTAAACCGCTCACCGCTTCTGCCGAAACGTTTTCGAAACTCGGCAATGATATTAAAAATTACACCTATATTAATATGTGGGCAGGACCTCCTGTGGATGACGGAATTTACGATGTAGAGGATGCCATAACAGGTATGGTTAGAACTGATGGTCCGATAATAACATTAAATGGAGCTTGGGCGCAAAATATTGGCGAAGACGAGATGTTTATTGATTTTTGTGGCACAAAGGCCGGAATTAGATTTATGTATGGCGCTGATTTTACAAAGTATGGCGCGCGAGACGGTATGCTCACAAAAGAGATATTTGCGTTTAATAAAACCGATATGTTTCAAAATGAGATTGATGCTTTTATAGGTTGCATTAAAAGTGGGGAAAAATTGCCATCAAATATTGACACAAATATAATAACCGCAAAACTTATGGACGCACTTTATCGTTCGGCAGAGAGCCATAAAGAAGTGGAGATTTAGCATATGAAAAAGATAGGTTTTATTGATTATTATCTGGACGAGTGGCACGCAAAAGAGTATCCGAAATTGATAGACGAACTATCGAGTGGCGAGTTCAAAGTCTGTTATGCATATGGCGAGATTGACTCGCCAACAGGCGTGGCAAACGTTGAGTGGGCAAAAGAATTTGGCGCTGAATTGCTGAATACAATAGAAGAAGTTGTTCTAAAAAGTGATTTTTTAGTAGTGCTGTCTCCTGACAATCCGGAAATGCACGAAAAATTGGCGGAAATCCCTTTGAAATCTGGCAAACATACATATATTGATAAAACATTTTCTTCTGATAAGGCAACTGCTGAGAGGATTTTTACTCTTGCCGAGAAATACAACACTAAATGCTATTCGAGTTCGGCACTTCGATATGCGGATGAATATAATGATATAAATAAAAGTGATATTGTCAAAATTTACAGTCAAGGTCCGGGTTCTTATGAGATATATTCGGTGCATCAGTTGGAACCAATAGTTATGCTTATGGGTGTCGCGGGCAAACGGGTAATGTTTACGGGTGATAACGATTTTCCATCTATGATTATTGAATTTACTGACGGCAGATTTGCGTATATGTCGCAGTATCACAACTCAAATTTTGAGCTGACTTTAATAAATAAAGATAATTTAGGTGACAGAAAAGTAGTAAGTTCTGAATTTTTTAAAATTTTCATCAGTGAAATGTTAGATTTTTTTGAAACAGGCACAGTCAAAGTAAAAGCACAAGAGACAATCGACATTATGGCAATACGGGAAGCAGGATTAAAGGCAATTAAAACACCATTTAAATGGGTTAATGTATAGAAAAATGATTAAAATATAAATGGGTAATTATAATTATTTTCGTATGGCTTGTATTTTTACATTAATTGCATTTTATGTGAAGAATTGGAAGGACTATACTAAGGATAATGACCATGTCTTTCACTTTATGCTGTATAGTCACATACAATATAATGGCGTTGACTATTATCAAACAGAAGAACAAGTCGATTTTTTTATTGGAGCGTAAAGGTGAAGATGAAGTGGTTACAGTATATTTAGTTGATGATAAATTAAATGTACGATATAAATATCCGTATAAGGCGTATAGATATGAGGGAGATGATGAGCACAAATATCTGTTTTTGACAGCGCCATCTATGTTAGAGCTAGAGCTGATATGCCGAAAGAATTAAGAAGCGAACAGAACAGAAATAAATCAATAAAAGATAATAAAAGCATTATTATCTTTAATATTAAATAGTATTTTTACACATAAGAATTTAATAAACAAATTATGATTAAATGCCGCTAATAATTTTAAAATAGCGATGAAAAAATATTTGTTTACAATGAATAAAAAATATGTTACAATAAAGCATGGAATATTTACGTAAAAGCCTTATAACTTCGTCAATCATCGGCGTATGGTTAGTTTGTTTTATAAGCGTATGGATATTACATTTAGATGTAATAGCTATAGCTTTATCATTTTCTCCTGTCTTCCCTAATTTTTTTACCGGAATATTCACTCATATTTTGCTTATGGAAAATCCATTAGTATTTTTAATATCCGCTCCTATGTTTTTTTTGTTTGGCAGTATCCTTGAAAGAGAATGGGGAGCTAAATGGTATTCATTTTTTGTCATAGCCATAGCTTTTGCAACATGGTTTTACTTTGAAATTACCACAAATATTGTAGGGCTAGTTAGTGGTGGTGGTTTAGGGTTTTACTTGATGCCTTCTGATGGTTGGATACTATCATCAGCAGTGATAATTGCTTGGTGTGTATTAAACATGGAACAGAAAGTTAGATTTTGGTTTATAATACCTATACAAGCAAAGTGGATTATACTAGTGACGGCAATAGTTATGATTATAAGCCATGGTTGGAATGGCTGGTTTCCAACAGGGATATTATTCGTTGGCGGCATGATAGCAGCTTATTTTTACGCTCGCGCTATGATAATCCGTCCTTATGGACATCAGGGGAAAAGGATTTCAAGAGGATATAAAAAATCGGTTGTCAGCGGTGATTTCGGACAAAAATCTTCTGTAACAGACAATAGAGAGCGTAAAAGACGTACTAAACAGCTAAATAAAGTGTTTAAGATTGACGAATAAGTATAAAAGGTGATAAAATTAATATCATTAGTATAATGTGTATTAATTATTTTTAGCAATAGTTTAATTGTCATATGACTAATTTTTTAAAGTCAAATAAAAATTTGGAGTAAAAGAGATGAAGGTAAAAATTATTTGCATGGGTTTAATCTCTACTGCATTGTTCCTCCTGCTCAGCATAAGCGCTTTTTCACAAATAGATGTATCTGTTACTGCTGATGTACCATATCAGACACAAGCAAGAAAAGCCGGAGTTGAAATTATTGTTAAAACCAATCGGTTGGGCAATTTATTTAGCGTATTGGATGACATAAAGGTAAATGTTGAGATAGTTAATAATAATTCTGAGAGATACGCGGGTACGGCCGAAGTCTTTGTGAAAAATAGCTTTGGCTCTATTATTTACATAAAAAAACATGATATTATTCTCGGTGCTAACTCTACCGATGTTATCCCACTCACATATTCGTTTGGCGGACTTCCTTTTGGACCATATAATATAGATGTTATTCTTGATCTGAAAGAAAATGGTTGGGTTATCGGTAATGGAAAATTTTCTTATTATGATAGCACTGTTTATTCGGAAAACGATTGGTTTGGCATAAACTATATAGGAGATTTTGATAACGAACGAATATATAATGATTTTGAGCTGTTTGATCGTCTTGGTGTTTCAAATTTACGTTTTACCATGCAAGGATGGCTTCCGCAGCATGAAGTAACTTTAGACGAGATAGAGTACAGTTATCGACTTTTAGATAAAGTCAAGCCGTATGGGTTTAACCTTCTTTGCAATTTTATGCCGGCTTTTTCAACAGATACAAGGGTCAATTCATTATTAGCTGAAGTAGAAATGGAGGAATCGCTCGCGGCAGCTCTTTCCAGATACGCATATGAAATAAAAGAGTGGGAAATTTCACCCAGTCCGAGTGAATATACTTTACTCGGGAATCGCGGTATAAGATATGGAGAAATAAAAAAATTACGAGATATTATTACTAAATATGATAAAAAATTGAAGGTTATAGTAGGTGTTGATTCTCCGCATAAAGGAAATTTGACAGAATCATTTTACTATAAAATACCGCAAAAGTCCGACTACTCGGGATTTCACTATAGTTATCTGAAAAGACCTGAAAATTCTATCGTGAATCCTACACCACCGGTATTTATTATGGACACCATAAAGTCCGACGCTGGAAAAATATTAAAACATGGTTTGAATCTCTGGATGACTGATCTTGGCTTTGACACTAAAGCTGAAAACCTTCCAAATGATATAGATCAAGCTATTTTAATGTCGAGAGCAATACTGCAAAACAGAGCATCAGGTTTCGATAGGATTTATTGGAGAAATAATCCTTATGATAAAAAAGATTTGCCGTTTATAGGGAATGACGGGGTTGCTAATCCATCATATTTAGCGGTAAGAAATCTTTTAATACAACTAGATCGAACAACAGAGTCTGATATGTTGAGCTTTAATGCCGAAGACAATTCGCTTTTTCACGTATTTATGTTCAAAAGCGGTAAAAAAGAAAAGAACAAGAAGCAAGTTCTTGCTTTTTGGCGTGAAGATGTAGTGATGCGAAGACAAATAATGATTGAGGTGGACTGTCCGCAGGTTGTTTTGACAGATATATGGGGAAACAGCACTTATCTTTATCCGGCAAACGGTAAAATTAACTTGCCGATAACAGAGAAACCATCATACTTAGATGTATCAGATGCAAAAAAAGTACATGTAACAGTTGGAAAACAGGGAGTTCTATCTTTTGAACCACGAATCGCCACAATTAATGAAAAGATGACTCCAGCTGAAACTAAATTATCGCTTGTAGTCACAAATGATCCATCATTTTTTAGAGGCACACAAACACTAATGGTAACTGTGGAATGTCCGGCTCTATTTAAAGAAATGCTCATTACAGAAGTTAATTTAGTGGAAAACAGTACACGCCAGATAATGCTTCCAAGTTTTGATATAGCTGATGCTGATAGAGTACACGGTAAAGGAATTACTGAAGTTACTGCCAGATTATTTGTTGGAACACAATGTGTTGCTGTAGCGGTACTGCCTATATATTATTATATCCCGGCAAATACCGCGGCTAACGGAGTAGAAGACGTCGGTAATAAAAGCAGTGAAGAGTCTGATGCTAAGAGGAAAAGTTCTATTATAACACCTATCAGAGATGGCGTTGTAAGCGGTGTTATTGATATTCTTCGCGATTGATTTAGAGATATGCTTGGAGAAGAAAGAAAAATATAAGTTTCAGCCTTTTTTTTATATTGCTGTAAATTAAGATATTATGAATTACTTGCCATAAATAAACGCCGGCAGTTTTAACTGTCGGCGTTATTGTTTTTAGTTTGTTTACATCATTTAAAAGTGACGGTAAATTAGTGTTTAAATAAATTTAAAATCAGGAATGTCACCGCTGTTTAAGACTTCATTAACTTCATCCCACATATCATCTTGATATTTTCTGTTTGTGTAGAGCGCTAAAAGAGAATATGTAAGTGTAGTTGTGTTTGAAATTCTTTTTTGTTTTTTGCCTGATAGCTCTTTAGATAAATTTTTGTAAACTTTTGTTAATTCCTTTTCATGGCCGTCATGGGTGAATATACCACCGTGATTTGATGTATCGTTTGTGTCCGGCATGTCAAAGAGCGGCCAGTTGACGAATCCGTTAACATGCCCAATTAAAGTATGGCAAAGCAAGTCGGTATAGTCTGCATGTTCTTTTTCGCTTCTGTATGGCAACGGTCCGATGAATTGTGATTCTCCTCCGCCGTACCAGCCAAATTCTTGTAAAACCATTGGCTTATGATAATTGTCGAGTCTACTCATCCCAATGCAACTGTTTAGCCAATACTTCAATGGGTCTCCGCCGTTTAATGGGTCGCCTCTACCTTCTTTTGATGCCTGCATAGCAGGGTATGGATGATGGGTTACAAAATCAAATAAATCGTGAACCGCGATGTTGTGAAATCCATTTGCCAGCCATAAAACTTGATCAGGAAACAGCCACGCGTTATTGCCTGATACTATCATATGCTTCGGACTTGCCGCGCGGATAATATCACACTGGGCTTTACACCAATTATAACCACGATAGTTAAGATATCTTCTGAAATCGTAAGCTCGTAAATCGTAGGGATCTTCTTCAAATTTTACGCTGCCCCGAACCTCTTTAAAGCTACTGTATGAACTGCCGTAAACTTTATTCATATTGCCGACAGTTCCGTACATACGTTCAAGGTAATAAGCCCATTTGTCCTTTAATCGACGCTCGATACTGTTTTTGTCTGTATCCCATTCGGCGACCATATGCTGCACTGTATCGTAGAGTAGTTCGTTGCGTAAATCCCATGCGAATATAGCAGGATGCCCTGCGTAATTAGAGACAAATGCCTCCCAAAAAGAACAAGATTCTTTTAATGCTTCTCCATCGTCGGCGAGGCGGGCGCTGTCAAACCAATCATTGCTTCCGAGGTATCCGCCGACTGCCATGATATAGACATTATATTTTTCAGCGAGCGTTAAAAAAGTATCCCAGTTTTTTAATCCTTCGTTTTTTAATCCCTTTTTTATGTCAAATACTTCATTTATACCTATAGCTTGTCGAACCGTATTTAGACCGTTGTCAGACATTACTTTGAATCTATATTCTATTTTTTCTTTGTTGAAATTTTGAAACAGCGTTCCTTTCGCAGGATGGACATTGTCGAGCATATTACCGCCGAGGGGAGTTATGAACTCGCCTGCTTCGTCGACAAAGTTCCATCCATCTGTTGCTACATGTACTAATTTCATTTTTTTATTCCTTAACTGTAAACGAGTATTTACCGCTTAAAATAGTATATATTGATTTATCGGTTGATTTTCCGTCAACTATGGCGCGTTTTGTTATGCTATTATTGTTTTCGTTAACTTTTTCAATGGTTTTTATATCTTCAAGTTTTTGTTTACCGTCTGTAATATTATATTTACTGTCCAAAATAAGCGTAGCTTTTGTATTAGCCGGAATTTCAATATTTAAAATCACAGTATTTTTCGCGCTTCTCTTCCAACTGCTTTCAATAGTTCCGTAAGTAGACTCATATTTACCTTCTACAAAATCAATATCATCCGCAAAATAAGGCATGATACGGAAGTTTTGCATACCAATATGTTCATCATTGACAAGTGGGTTAATACCGCTCAGCAGTTTGTAAAAAGCAGCGCTTATATCACCGAACATGATATGGTTAAGGCTTGACCCGCCGCCCCATTGTTCCCATAGAGTTGTCGCGCCGCAATTAATAACCCAATTTGCCCATCCCGGGAAGTTAGGCTGTGTGAGCAATCTATACGCAATGTCCGGCCTTCCGTATTCGTTAAGTACGTCGAGAACATATTTAGCGCCCAAGATACCGAACATAGAAGTATAGCCGTCTTTTTCAATAGTTTTTAAAAGTTTATCAAAAACCTTTTCTGTCAATTTTGAGTCCAACATGTGATAGAAAAGAGGTGTACATTGTGCTGTAACATTCCCTGTAGCAACAATGCCGGTTTTGGTATCAATAAATTTTTCAATAAAATCAATGCGTATTTTTTCCGCTAAATCAGCATAATATTTTGCTTCTCCGTTTAAACCGAGAAGTTCAGCTGTATTTTGCGCGGTTTTTGCATTAATGTAAAAATAACCTGTTGAAGTCACTGTTTCAGGACATTTTATGCCGTCTATATCAGCTTCATGCGGAGGACACCAGTCGCCAAGACCGTAATTTACAGTATAGCCGTCATAAATCATTTGTTCCATATAATCAAGATATTTTTTGGCGCCTTCATAAAATTCAATTAATGTTGAAGTGTCTCCTGTGTATTTTGATATGTACATAGGTATGAGTGTAAACGCGCTGTCCCAAGCAGGACCGCTGCCCCAGTTATATCCCCATCCGCCGGTAGGAGAAATGCCGGGGAGTTGCCCTGACGGACGCTGATTGTCGGAAATATCTCTCATCCATTTTTTATAAGCAGGTCCCATTTCAAAATTAAAAAGTCCGGTTTCCGTCGCTATCAGCGCGTCACCTGTCCAACCGTTTTTCTCTCTGTGCGGGCAGTCTGTAGGGATTCCGACAAAGTTTCCGCGATACGACCAGAGAGTGCATTCGTGAAGTTTATTAATTACTTCGTTTGAAGTCTTAAAGGTTCCGACTGTTCTAAAGTCTGTTGAAACAACTTGTCCTGTTAAGAAGTTAAGATCCGGTTCAAAAGGAATTCCTGTAACTTCAATGTATTTAAACCCGTGATAGGTGAAATTAGGTTCCCATTCCTCAATCCCTTTTCCCTTAAAAGTATATTTATCGGTCTGAAATTCACCGCTTTCTATAAATATATCAATATTTGACTGGTCAATATTGCCGTCTTCTTGAGCGCACTCGCTATACTTTAAAACAACCGTTGTTCCTTTTGGCGCTTTAGCTTTTATTTTTGCCCAACCGACCATGTTTTGTCCCATATCAATGACATATTTTCCATCTTCAATTTTGTTAACACTAATAGGTTTAACCTGTCCAACAACTCTGCATGGAGCGGTGTTTGAAGAGAGTATGCCACCAGGCGGCGGAACCAAATCTATATTGCTCCACTCACTGTCGTCATACCCAACTTTGTTCCAACCGTCAATCTCCATGTTTGCGTCATAAAATTCCCCGTTTCTTAGTCCGTCAAAGCGTATAGGTCCTTTATCAGTTACTTTCCAGCTGATATCGGTAGCGATAATTTTTTCAGAGCCATCATTATAAATGAGGTGAATCTGCGCAAGAACTTTAGGCTGAGCGCGCCATGGAGCGTCAATAAAATCCCAAACCTCATCAGTATGTGGGTTATACCATCCTGTGCCGAGACAAATACCTATCGCGTTATTTCCTTCTTTCAACATTGAGGTGATATCATGCGTGGTATAGAGCGCGCGGCTATCATAACTCGTTACAGGCGGATCTAAAACCATATCTCCTGATTTTTGACCATTGATATATAAAAGGTTATAGCCAAGCCCACTTATATATACGCGCGCGCGGTCAAGTTTTTTATCAATAGTAAATTCTTTGCGGAAATACGGTGCTGGTTTTGCTTGAAGATTATGCCATTGACCGTATGAAGGCGCAGGGTAGCTTAGCCATTTTCCTACCCAATCAAAGCTTCTTAAAAGTCCCATTTCCGCATCTCCGGCTTCACTGTAGTTACTCACAACACCGTTTTCATCCCAGACTTTAACAGTCCAGTAAAATTTTTGTCCGGAAGCTAAAGGAGTGCCGCTGTAAGGTATGAATACAGACTGATTTGAGATGACTTTTCCTGTGTTTAAGCAGTCCGCCTCTTTTTCGTTTAAGAGTTCTATACTTGTTGCTGCTAAAATTTGATATGCGCTTTGTACAAATCCTTCTGTATCAGATATTATTTTGTAACTAAGCATAGGTGTTTCAGAGTCAATGCCTAAGGGGGATACTAATTCATCAACAGTTAAATCAATAATTTTAATCATAATTTTTGTTCCTAAAAGTTTATTATATAAGCGTAAAAAACAGCTTGTAATTAGGTAATTCTGTATTGTGTGAGCCTTTCCTTTTTTATTTTTGTTTTTTTTAAAATAAAAGGTATATATACATTTTAAGAAGTTGTATTTGACAAAAATTATATAAAACATATATTATATATGTAAAGACATGGTTTTAACTAAATGTTATGAAAATGAATAGTTACTGCCGCGTTACTGACTATTGTTTAATAAATAAAAAAAAACTTGTAAAATAATTGAAAAATAAGGGTGAAAACCCTTGACAAAACAACCTAAAATTTGGTATTATATAAACCGTGCCGTTAGAAAAATATATGCGGTGCGATAAAAACTTTTCTGATGAATAATATCCCTAAAAGAAAAGATTTAGGAGAAATACACTATGTACGCAGTAGTTAAAACCGGTGGAAAGCAATACCGTGTTGCACCGGGCGATACATTTAGAGTTGAGAAATTAGAGGCGGAACAAGGTTCAAAGGTTGCTCTTGATAATGTTTTGATGGTCATAGACGGCGATAAAACATCAGTCGGCAGTCCTGAACTTAGCGGCGTTAAAGTCATGTGCACTGTTTTAGAGCAGGGACGCGCTAAAAAAATTCACGTCATGAGATACAAAGCAAAGAAAAATGTCCGTGTTAAGAAGGGACATCGGCAGTACTATAGTCGGCTTAGAGTTGACAGTATAGAAGCATAAAGGGAGGATATCACTATGGCACATAAAAAAGGAATGGGAAGCACCAGGAATGTTCGCGATAGTAATGCTCAGCGACGCGGTGTTAAGATGTTTGATGGTCAAAATACTTTGCCAGGTAATATTATTGTTCGCCAGTGTGGTACCAAAATACACCCCGGACAAAATGTTGGTTTAGGACGAGATTACACCTTATTTGCTCTTGTTGAGGGCAAAGTTAAGTTTGGCTATCATAAAAAAGGACGTAAAAACGTTTCTGTTATTCCTCATGAAATCAACTAACTGATTTTATTTGTACGTTCAATTGCTGTGAATTTCATTGATATACGCGGCGAATTATAGAAAAATATAAAAAGCGGAGCTTTACTGTTAGATAAAACAGACGCTCCGCTTTTGTCTGTTTATATAAGACAAAAGCGGTTACATGTATGGAAGATATTTCGCAAAAGATTCAAGAAAGAGCAACGGAACTCGGCTTTATAGCTTTAGGGGTTACTTACACGCTTCCGCAAGACACTTACTATTTTGAGAAATGGTTAGCATCCGGATTTAATGGTCAAATGAGCTATCTTGAACGCCATTTGCCTGTGAGGAAAAATCCGGAAAATCTTTTAAAGGATGCAAAATCAATAATAGTAGTTGCACATCCCTACACGTTTCCGGCGGAAGATGAGATAAATCCCTTTATTGCAAGATACTCGAGAGGAATCGATTATCACATAGTTATAAAGGAAAAGTTAGATTTATTGGCGCAATATATAAAAGAACTTATTCCAACTCTCAATTTCCGTACATTTGTTGATACTTGTCCGCTTGATGAACGTCAGCTTGCTGTTCAGGCAGGAATCGGGAAAATAGGCAAAAATGGACTTGTTTATCTTGGTGATTATGGCTCCGCTATTCATCTTGGCGAGATAATTACTGATATTGAGTTATCGATCAGTATTTCGGATGATGATATTTTGGATTGCGGCAACTGTACCCTTTGTATAGATAATTGTCCTTCTAACGCTATGCGAGATGAAAATAATTTGTGCATAGCAAAAGATTGTTACGCGTATAAAACTATTGAGCTTCGTGATGAGGAAATCGATGTGGACGGCGAATATATTTTTGGCTGCGATATTTGTCAGCGATGCTGTCCTCATAATAGTGATTTTTTTCCTTTACCGCAGGATAGAAGCGCATTAGAGAGATTTATTCAACTGTCAGAAGACGAATTCAATGTTAGATTTAAACATTCTCCGCTTTTGCGAGCCGGTTATAAAAAATTGATCTCTCAAGCTAAAAAGAAATTATTATTACCATAATTATAGATTATTATAGATATTAAAATCCCTGTACAATACTTTGTTGTATAGGGATTTTTGACTTCAAAATAACAAACTCTATCAATATGCTTTTAAATGTGGTATAATGTATGATATATGATATATGATTTTGATGACAATGTGGTACACGTAGACAACAATGCCTTGCGTTTTATACCTCTTGGCGGTATAGGCGAAATAGGTATGAATATGTTTTGTTATGAGTTTGGCGGCAAAATATTAATTGTAGACTGTGGACTTATGTTTCCTGCTGATGATATGTATGGAGTGGATATAGTTATTCCGGATATGACATTTATCCTTGAAAATAAAGAAAATGTGTTGGGGGTTATTTTGACTCATGGACACGAAGACCATATCGGCGGGCTACCGTATTTGCTTTGCGATTTTAATGAAGTACCTATTTACGGAACTCGTTTAACGTTAGGACTCTTAAAAAATAAACTTGACGAACACAAATATCTTGATCCTGCAAACCTAATAGAAATTGATGATGTTGACGCTGCTTTAACTCTGGGACCCTTTGTTGTAGATTTTTTTCGTGTAACGCACAGCATAAGAGATGGGGTAGGTCTTATAATAAATACTTCTGCCGGATCTGTCATTCATACCGGAGATTTTAAGATAGACCGTAATCCTTTAAGTGAACAGCCTACTGAGGAAGATAAAATTAAGGCTGCCGGTGAGCGCGGGAATATTTTGGCGTTAGCTAGCGATACTACTAATTCTGAAAAGAGCGGTTGGGTGCCGACTGAACAGCAGGTAGTTGACAAATTTAATAAACTTTTTAAAAATGCGAAAGGCCGTGTTATTATAGCTACTTTCGCTTCAAATATTTCAAGAATGCAGGAAATTATAAATATTTCTTATGAATACGGTCGTAAGGTATGTGTTATTGGTCGAAGTATGCTCGCTAATCTTGAACTCGCTATGCAAATAGGGTATATCAAGTTGCCTGCCTCTGAAATATTGGTAGACTTAAAAGATGTTGAAGCTGTGCCAAATAATGAATTAACTATTTTAACAACAGGGAGTCAGGGAGAACCTTTGTCTGCTTTAAGGCTTATGAGTACAGGTGATCATAAATATGTGAAAATAGTTGATGGAGACTTAGTTGTAATGTCTGCTAGTCCAATACCAGGAAATGAAGCTCTTATTTTCCGTACCATAAATTATCTTTATCGTCGCGGCGCTGAAGTTATTTATTCAGAAGATGAAGCTCCTCATGTGTCCGGACATGGCAATCGGGATGAATTGAAGTTAATGATAGAGTTTGCGCGCGCAAAAACTTTAATTCCTATTCATGGTGAGTACAGACATCTTGTTCATTACAGGAAGTTGGCTGAAGAGATAGGATACTCAAAAGAAGATGTTAGAATACTTGACGGAGGAGATATTTTTGAGCTTAGTAAAGAGGGCGGTCGTATAATAGGTATGATTCCTTCCGGACAGATGCTTGTTGACGGTCTTGGGGTTGGAGATGTCGGACGCGAATTATTAAGAGAACGGAGAATACTCTCTGAAGAAGGAATTTTTGTTCCTATAGCAGTGCTGTCTAAAGATGACGGCAGATTGCTTAGATATCCGAAGTTGGTTACTATGGGGTTTGTGCATCAAGAGTTTGCGGAAGAGTTTTTAGAGGAAGCAAAGGCGCTTGTAGTGGCTGTGCTTGAGGAGTATGTGGCAAAGCATCCAAATGGTCTTGAAAATATTGAAGATTGCAGAGAAACGGTACGTCTAGCTGTGAATAGATTGCTCCGTGACCGCACCAAGCGAAAACCGATAGTTATTCCTGTAGTACAGATAGTTTGAACAGTCAATAAAAACAATGTTTTAAAAAAGGATTAAAAAATATGAGAGTAATAATGGTTATGTTTGATTCTTTGTCAAGACGTTTTTTAGAACCTTATGGGTGTGATTTTGTACATACGCCCAATTTCACTCGTTTAGCTGAAAAAACTGTAACATTTGATACCAGTTATGTATGTTCTATGCCTTGCATGCCGGCGCGTCGTGAGTTGCATAGCGGCAGGGCAAATTTTCTTCACCGCCCTTGGGGACCTATTGAGCCTTATGATGATTCTATGCCTGAGATATTAAAAGATAATGGCGTTTATACTCATCTTATAACTGACCACTACCATTATTGGGAGGATGGAGGCGCGACTTATCATAGTCGTTATTCGAGCTGTGAGTTTTCCCGCGGGCAGGAGGGTGATCCATGGAAGGGAGTTCTTAAAGATCCTGATTATTCAGCTACGAAAAATGAGACGAATAGTCTTTGGCAACGTCAAGATATGATAAACCGACAGTTTATGGATAGAGAAGAAAAGCAGTCGCAAGCAATAACTTTTAATCTGGGATTGGAGTTTTTGGAGCAAAATCATGACTATGATAATTGGTTTTTACAGATAGAGACATTTGATCCGCATGAGCCGTTTTTTGTTCCTGATGCGTATACGGATATGTATCCAAATGGCTACGACGGTCCTGTTTTTGACTGGCCATCATACAGAAAAGTTACTGAGAACGAAGATGAGATTAATAATATAAAGAGCCATTACTACGCCTTAATAACTATGTGTGATAAATATCTTGGCAAGATTTTGGATGCAATGGATAAATATGATATGTGGAACGATACTATGCTGATAGTAAACACAGACCATGGATTTTTACTTGCTGAACACGGCCATTGGGCAAAGTGTTATTTACCGTTTTTTAATGAAGTTGCTCATACACCGCTTTTTATTTGGGATCCACGTTATAAAATAAGTAATGAACGACGGCAAAGTATAGTGCAGACAATAGACCTTGCCCCTACTATACTTGACTTTTTTGATGTTGAAATACCAAAAGATATGACAGGAAAACCTGTGAAAAATATCATTGCGTCGGATGAACCTATTCGTGATGCCGGTATATTCGGTATTTACGGAGGTCAAGTGAATATTACAGACGGAAGATATATTTATATGCATACGCCAAAAAGTAGTGATAATAGTCCGTTGTATCAATATTGGCTGATGCCTACTCGTCATAATAGCGGTCGAGCGTTTATGGAGCTTAGTGAGATAAGAAAAGCTGAATTTGGTACGGAATTTAGTTTTACAAAAGGATGTAAGTTGTTGAAAACTCCATCTTTATGGCATGAAGATATATCTCAGGTAAAATGGGATAGCGCGCTTTATGACATTGAGGCTGACCCGTCTCAGGAAAATCCGATAGCTGATGAAGAAGTAAGAGGAAGATTAATTAAAAAAATGGTTGAAATTATGGCTGAACACGATTGTCCTAATGAACAGTATGAGCGGTTGGGAATAGAAAATTCGTAAGCTTTAGTATTTTATTTATCATATGTTTAACGTTTTTGACAATAATTTTTACGGATAAGTAAATAAAAAAAATGCGAAAAATGGTTGTATTTGTCTTGACAAATACAGCAAAAATAACTATAATATTTACTGCATGTTTGTTATTCGTACTGCTTATAAGAATGCAAAACACGCGTGGCAGTGTAGCTCAGTCGGTAGAGCAAACGGCTCATAATCGTTAGGTCACCGGTTCAAGTCCGGTCACTGCCACCATTTAGATATTTAAAGAGCCGTGGAGGATATTATTATGTCTAACGCAGTTTGGTTTATATCGTATAAACTCATAGACGGAGCGTCTGTATCGGACTTCTTAATTGCTTCAGAAGAAACACATAACGAAGTGTTATCTAAGAAAAAGGGTTTATTTCTTGGAAAGTGCTTGTTGATGGCGATTTATGGGTTGATTTAGTAACTTTGGAAACCATGGAAGACGCCAAAACGCCGAAAATGATGATTGTGAGCCCGATCCTGTTGCTCAAAAGTTTTACTCCTTTATAAATCAGGAAAGCCTTAAATCTCAAGTATTTTCTGTTGAAAAAAAATATTGATTAGGTTTCATTGAAATGTATTTCAAGAGAACAGAAAATGAGTACAGCAGTCGGCTTATAATCGTTATAGATTAAGTTTAAGTATGTCAATTGAAATAGTATATGAACTCACGAATCTTTAAAGAATTGTCAGACCGCGAAATCGAGCGAATCGTTGCAGATTTATACGGACATGACGCAAAACTGACTGAATGCCGTCTCATGAAGGGCGGTATGTTTAATACTACATACTACATAGCGACAGACATAAACCCGGATGGGATTGTTTTGCGCGCAGGACCAATTAATAGGCATTTGCTTTGCGAATTTGAGAAAAATATGATGGCGGCAGAGCCGATGCTTCATGAACTTTTGCTCAGTAGTGATATACCTACATCGCGCGTACTGAAATATTCCGCGGCAAATAGCGTTATAGACAGAGAATATATAGTTTCACAATACATACCATCTGTACCGATGAATGACCCATCGTTAGAAGGTGAGGATCTGAGCGGTGTTTATAGGCAGATTGGAGAAATCACTCGCCGTCTGCACGGGATAACAAATAATAAATTCGGATGGAAGCGTTCTGACGGGTCGGGCGAGTACGATACTTGGCGGGAGTTTATCTTCGCGTATGCCGCGGAAGCGATGGAAAAAGCCACTGCGTTTGAACTATTCAAACGAGAAGATATAGATAAATTCAAAGATTATCTGAGCAAAAACGCCGACGCGCTTGACGATATAAAAACGCCGTATATGGTTCACGGTGACTTATGGCAGGGTAACATATTGCTGAGTAAAACTGAAGCAGGGTATTTTGTCGCGGGGGTAATTGATGTAGAGAGGGCGATGTTTGGCGACAAATACTGGGATATGTCCACTCCGCTACTTATGACCTCATATTTTTATGCTGGATATGGCGAGCCGGAGCCCGTTTGTCCGCGGCATGATAAACGAATGACGATATACAAAATTGTCCGCGATTTATTCGGGTGCTACGCGTTGCTGGTAGAATACGATGACAAGGAATGGTACGAGGACGTGAAAGCGCATTGCGCGGAACTCTTGCTGAAATTATAAATTATTTAAAATTTAAGGGACACTAAAGAAAATGAGACGGAAAGACAGAGAAGTTACAGATCTCACGGAAATTTTGGACATTATTGACAGATGCCCTGTTTGTCATTTGGGGATGAGCGTTGATAACGTTCCGTACATAGTGCCGATGAATTTCGGTTATAGTTATGCTGACGGCGAGATAACCTTCTATTTTCATGGCGCGCTTGAAGGGAAAAAAGTCGATTTTTTGACTCAAAATAGAAACGTCTTCTTTTGTTTGGACCTTGCTCATGAGCTTATAGTCGGAGCAACTGACGGCGCTTACAGTTATAAATACGAGAGCGTGATGGGAAGCGGCGTGGCTGAATTTATTGAGCGCGACGACGATAAGATTCACGCGCTTAAAAATATGATGTCCCGCTTTAAAAAGCATGAAATTGAGTTAAGTGCTGCTGACGAAATTTTAAAACGCGTGCTGGTTTTTAAGGTGACGTCAAAAGATTTTACCGGAAAGCGTAATTTAGTGGACGCTTAACGGAAAAATTTCGCGTACACTTTCTCCAGCCGCTCAAATATCTCTTCAAGCTCATCTTTTTTAGTGGATTGCGGCAAAAACAGATAGCTTACATTTGCCTGAGGACGTATCAAAAGACCGTTTTTCAGCCCTTCTTGATAGATCATTTTCATGATTTTTGAACTCGATTTATCCATGTTTTTTCCTGTTAATGGGTCAACTTCTATCTCCATCGCGGCGACCATGCCAAGACCTCTAACCTCTTTTATCCCGCTGAATACCTCGTATCGCTTCATACCTTCAAAGAGGAGAGGAGCTATTCTGTCCGCGTTTTTCATGGTTTCTTCCTCGTCAAAAAGTTTGAGCGAAGCGATAGCCGCGGCGCACGCCACGGCGTTAGCCGTGTACGTGTGACCGTGCCAAAACGCGCGCTCAGCTCCGCCTAAAAACGCTGTGTAAATCTCCTCGGTTACCGCCGTTACTGCAAGCGGCATAGTGCCGGATGTTATCCCTTTGCATAAGCACACCATATCTGGGACAATATTTGCGTATTCAAAAGCATAAAACTTTCCTGTTCTGTAAAAGCCTGTCGCGACTTCATCCGCAATAAGTAAAATATCGTATTTTTTTGAAAGTTCCCTTATACCTTTTAGCCATGCAGGAGGGTACATCTGAAGTCTCCCAGCGCCGAGCAAAATAGGTTCTAAAATTATCGCAGCCGCTCGCTCATAATTTTCCATAAATATCTTTTCCGCGACCTTTAAGCACGGGAGATTTTTGACAGTATTATCATCTGTTTGTAGTCCCGCGCCTATCTCTTTGCTGAAAGTTTTTACCGGACATAGTTCTTTGCACTCGCCGCATTTTGGCGACGGACATGGAATGCTCTCAAACAGTAAAGACTTAAACGGCGAAGCGTAAAGCTCGATGCTGCCTACGCTCATAGCGCCCAAAGTATCGCCGTGATACCCGTCATCCAGGCGGATAAACATCTCTTTTTGCGGTTTTCCCGTTTGCTTGAAATATTGAACCGCCATTTTCAGGGCAACTTCAACAGCTGTTGAGCCGTTATCGGAATAAAATATTTTTGTAATCTCTTTTGGCAGAGTTTCGAGCAGATTTTCCGACAACTCTATAGCGCGCGGATGCGCTGCGTTGCCGAATAATACATGGTCAAGCTCTTGAATTTGTTTTGTGACCGCTTCCGCTATTTTGGGATGACAATGACCGTGTACCTGACACCACCAACTGCTGATGCCGTCATAGTACTCTTTGCCGTCCGTATCGTAGAGCTTTCGTCCTTTCGCTCTCTTTACTATTATAGGCGGATATTCATTTAAATCAGCCATTTGCGTATCAGGGTGCCAGTTTACTTTTAAATCTCTTTCTTGCCAGTTATTCATAAAATTCCTCTGCGATTTTGTCTGTTACAGCGACGAAATTATCGTTTATATCTTGTATTTCGCCTAAGACTTTTTCTTTTGAGAAGGTTTTGATTATTTCTATATTATCTTTCAGCGCGAAATCAGGCAATTCTGTGTCTTTCCCCGTGCGGTTGAAGATAATCCCCAAGATATCTATCCCTCTTATTTTTAAGGCTTCTACAGTGAGCAGAGTGTGGTTGACAACACCGAGTTTGTTGTCCGCGACTATAATAACCTTTGCCTCTGTTTTTTTTACAACGTCAACAGTTAGCATGTTGGTGTTAAGCGGTACCAAAAGTCCGCCTGCTCCTTCGATTAAAAGGAAATCACACTGTTCGCTGAGCTGCTTGCTGCTCTCTGTTAAACGATCAATATCTATCTCTTCGTTATCGGTTTTCGCCGCGAGGTGAGGAGAAGAGGGGAGGGAAAAGAGATATGGATTTTGCAGATGAGCGAGTTTTTCGTCAAGATTTTCTCCGATAGCGGCCGCGTGATATTCTAAATCATATGACTTTTCAGTATTTCCTGTTTCAACCCATTTTTGCGTCAAAACTTTAAACCCTTTATTTTTCAGCCCTTTGCCAAGCAGTCCGGTAATAACGGTTTTTCCGACTCCGGTGTCTGTGCCGGTGATAAATATAATATTTTTCATATTTTGTTTTGCCGTATATAGAAGACCTCAAACGAAGATATTATTTTTCCGTATTTCCCCAAAAAGATCTTCTCGATTTTTTTAAATAGTCCGGGAGTCCAAATAGAGATATCATCCTCTCTTTGCCCCTTTGTCCCGCTTTTTGATATCACATTGAATAATTCGTGTAAATTTTTGTGCTCAAGTGTTATGGTTTCAGATATGACTGTAAGTTTATTATCTCCGTGAAACGCTGACTTTTGTATAGCTAATATCTGCTCAATGTCTAAAAAAGTTTCTGCTGTTATTGAAAAATCATTTCCGAGAGCTTCTTTTAAGACAATTTGCAGTTCTTTATAACAATTTTTTGTATAATAACTGTATAAAAGCGTGCCATTTGAACTTAAATTTTTATAACAATTGGAAAAGAATATCTCCGGTAAATTGAACCAATGTATAGCGGCATTAGCTGTTATTAAGTCATACGGGTTGTTTGTAGTATGAGGAAAATCTTTTTCCGCGTTAAGCAAATAGAAATCTGCGCCTAAAACTTTTGTCTCCATAAAGATATCTATTGCTTTTAACTGTGAGTTTGTGTACTTCTTACTTAAAATTTTTGTATAAAGACCGCTTCCTGATCCTATCTCAAGGATATTTTTGCAAAAATCAGGCAGCAAAGACTGCAATTTCCGCGCGCTTTTATGTTGAACTGTTGAAACCTTGTCGTAACTGTCTTTATCAAATTGTTTGAAATAATGGAATGGTTTATCTATTTCGTTTAAAACTTCAGCATGTTCCAATAAATAGTGACCCGCGCCATTAACAGATGTAAAGAGTAAATGATTTTTTTTAGCCCATCTAAAACTGCTTTTAAATGGAGTGATAACATCATCTGTTCCATGGAAGATAATCGTTGACGGAAATAACGCGGTGTTTTTTACAACAGTATCTTCTCCAAGAGTTTTTATGCCTTCTGACAAAATATGATAAGTAAGGCTGTCTAAATATTTTTTGTAAATGTCGCTGCGGATGAATTTTCGCGCGGCATCTTTATTGGGATGAAAAGTCTCTGTGTAGAATTTTTTTAATCCATGCTCAAGATTTGATTTTAACCCGTTTTCAAAGGCGGATAAGATTTCACAATTAAATTGTGGATTAAGGCTGAGCAAAAAGAGCTGCCGTACAGATTTTGGGTATCTATTAGCCATCTCAACAGCTATTTTTGCGCCGAGCGACCACCCGAGTATGGCTATATTATGAAGGTGATATTCATTCAGTATGTCATAAAGAGGCGGCAAATCATAAAAGGTATTTAAAAATCCGTCAAAATATATAATATTCCAGTTGTCTATTTTAGGCAAAAGTTCAGCGTTAGTCGCAAACCCCGGCAGATACAACAATGTTTGAGGCTTATGATTGTTTATAAAACGGGTTTTTAACATGCCGCGTTGCTCCGTTTTAATATCTCTACTATACTGTCGAGATCTGCTTTTTTATGATTTTTGCAGATGCTAAAACGTACTCTGGCGCTTCCTTCCGGCACTGTCGGCGGGCGTACCGCCAGAACGTTGTACCCTTCTTTTTGTAAAATAGAGGTAAAGTCAAGAGCGGATGCGCTTTTGCCTATAATAACCGGAACTATCTGGCTCTCGCCTGTTACGTGAAAACCTGCGTGTTTAAGATGTTCTCTGAAATATGCCGCCTTATTTAACACTTCTTTTCCGGTAGTGTGATTTTTTTTGCAGTAATCTATAGCGGCTATTGACGCGCTGAGAGCTGACGGAGGCAGTGAAGTTGAGTAGATGAAACTTCGGCAATAGTTTATGAGATAATCTCTTGTAATGTTGTTTGATAGGAAAAATCCACCGTAGCTTCCAAGCGCTTTACTAAAAGTACCTATTAAGTACTCTACTTCGCTTTGCAATCCCAGTTCACTAACTATTCCGGCACCAAAAACTCCGGTTGCGTGAGCTTCATCTATGAAAAGCGCTGCTTTGTATTCATTTTTAAGGTTTACCATCTCTTTTATCGGCGCAATATCTCCATCCATACTAAAAAGAGATTCGCTTACAATAGTTGTGTGTTGATAATAGCCTTCATTTCCCGCTAACTTAGCTTTTAAGTCTTGCATATCATTGTGTTTATAGCGGATAAGTTTAGCGCGTGAAAGTATAGCTCCGTCAATCAAAGAAGCGTGTATAAATTCATCAGCTAAGATAAGGTCATGTCTGTGTATGAGAGATGGAAGGAGTCCTATATTTGCCTGAAATCCGCTGCCGAAAATGAGAGCGGAGGGATATCCTTTATACTCGGCAATCTTTTCCTCTAATTTTGTATGCAGAGAATTAGTTCCGCTCATGAGCCGTGATGCTGATGAAGACGTTCCAAACTGTTTTGTCGCCTTCATAGATGCTGAGATAAGCTCTTCGTTATTACTTAGTGAGAGGTAGTCATTGCTCGCGAAATCAATATATTTGTTCCCGTCAATATCTATTTCTACACTTTGTCTGCAGCAAATATTTTTAATTTCACGGAAATTATTATTATCGCGCCTCGTTTGAAGCAATTTCTCAATGTTCTCTCTCTTCATTTTATTACTAAATTATACCATAAAAGAAAAAAAGTCTCAAGTTTTTTTTGTCCGTTTTTGGTGTAGAGCGCAAGCTAAAGCTTGCTTTGAACGAGTCGTTTGCTTCGCAGTGCGTAGCACAGCTTCGCTTCGCCACGTTCAATCTATCTCCAAAAACGGGCAAAAACGACTTTTATTAATAAATAATTTTTTTGATGAGTTATTTGAATTTTAAAACACTTTAAGTTATCAGATTTCATATGCGAAGCATCGAATCGCGCAACGTAAGGTTGCTTTTGTCCGTTTTTGTGGTAGAGCGCAAGCTAAAGCTTGCTTTGAACGAGTCGTTTGCTTCGCAGTGCGTAGCACAGCTTGCGCCTCAATTTGTCTAATCTATCCTCAAAAATGGGCAAAAACGACTTTTATTAATATTAGGTGTGCATATTTTTGTTGTTTTTATGAGTTAGTTAAAATTTGAAACTATTAACGGTTTTTGATAAAAAAGATGCAAAACAATCGCTCTGTTAAATCATTAAGTTTATCAAGTGAAACGATATTAGTTTTAGAAGATGTTGCGCCAAAAGCAACATGAGTTCCTTCTGTTACATCCCGGCACATTATGCTTTTATGATTTTCCACATACAGGGTATTAACGGAAATCTCACATTCTCAATTTCTCTGCAAACAGCTATAAACAACAGTTCACCATCTACTGAATAGTTGGCTAGTGCCGTTTTCCAGTGTCTGTGTAAGCAAAGTAACGATCATGTGTAATAGTGCCGCCCAAAACAGCAACACAAATAGTATTATCCCGTTTGTCGTTCTTGTTTTTTACAAAAAAGATTAAAAAAACAACGCTTTTTGTCAAATTTTGAAACTCACAAAAGCGTTGTTGTTTTTAATACTTTATATTTTCAGATAAATATTTTAACTTACACCTTCCTTAACAAAGTCTGGCATATCGTCTGCGTCGTCAACAACTATAACGTTAAACCAAGTCTTTCTACCGTCTTCAGCTACTATACTTATCTTAGCTTTGCCGGTGTTGCCGGGTATTACGGAATATTCATTGTCAGTCAGTTTTTGAAGCGAAGAGATATCAGTTTTAGAAGATGTAGCGTCAAAATTAATATAATCTTCTTCTATTGTATCCCAGCAATTTATCACTTGATTATTTTTTGGGATTGATAATACATACAGGGTATCAACAGAGATATCATCCTGAACGTCTCTGTAAACAGCCATCCACAATATATCGCCATCTTCTGATATGCCGATTTGTGTATCTTTTTTGTCTACATAACCCCATCCTTCATAATCTGTGAGATCGCTGCCGCCCCAAACAACAACAGCAAGGGTGTTGTCCCGTTTATCGTTCTTGTTTTTGCCTCCGCATCCGCTGAATGCCTATCAGCGCGAACGAAACAATGATAAAATAGTTTTAATTTCATGTGTTCTTCCTCCTTAGCTTTTTAGCTATTTTGTAATTATACAAAAAAAGAGGGAACGGTCAAGAATTTTTGCTGATTAAATAACTGTTTTACTTTCACATCAAAATGTGGTATAATGTAGAGGAACAATAAATTTATATAAAGTGAGAGTAACATGAACAATGTAGAAATGATGCTGAATGGGAAGATATTCAGCATAGAAACCGGCCGCATGGCAAAGCAGGCCGACGGTTCTGTGGTAGTACGCTATGGTGATTCCGTAGTTTTAGCAACCGCTACCATGAGCAACACCCCAAAAGAGGGTATTGATTTTTTTCCGCTTACAGTGGATTTTGAGGAGAGAATGTACTCTGTCGGAAAAATCCCCGGCGGGTATATTAAAAGAGAAGGCAGGGCAAGTGAAAAAGGTATTTTGACAGCCCGTGCCATCGACCGACCTATAAGACCAATGTTCCCAAAACATATGCGCAATGAAGTGCAGGTTATTATTATGGGACTTGCTATGGATGGTGAAAATCAACCTGATATTATGGCTATTAACGCTGCTTCTGCCGCTCTGTCTATTTCTCGTATTCCGTTTGAAGGACCTATTGGCGGTGTACGTGTTGGTTTGGTTGACGGCGAATTTATTTTAAATCCAACATTTTCTGAAATGGGAAATAGCGATTTAGATTTGATTTTAGCCGGAGATGCTGAAGGCATTGTCATGATGGAAGCCGGAGCAAAACAAGTTACGGAAGAAGTTATGCTAAACGCTATTGAATTTGGAAAAAAAGGAATTGCAGAACTTGTTGAGCTACAAAATAAATTAGCCGCGTTAATAAATCCGATTAAAGCTGAGATTCCGGTTCCGGAAAAAGATGACGAGATTTATGCCGCTGTCCGTGACTACACTGCTGTGATAAAAGAAACTATTGTGAACTCGGAAAAACAGTCGCGTGAGAGCGCTACGTATGATATGATTAATGAGATTACTAATGTTGTTTCAGAGAAATATCCGGAAAAAAGTACTTCTATTATACGTGAGTACATAGAAAAAGAAATAAAATTGACTCTTCGCGCTGTTATTTTGGATGAAGGAAGAAGACCGGATGGCAGACAACCTGACGAAATAAGACAGATCACTGTTGAAGCTGATGTCTTACCTATAGTGCACGGAACAGGACTCTTTACACGTGGTCAGACGCAAGCTTTAACCGCTTTAACGCTGGCCGGGATAGGGGAGGCTCAAAACCTTGATAATGTTTGGCCGGAAACTGAAAAAAGATATATGCATTATTATAACTTCCCGCCATTTTCTGTCGGTGAAACCAGACCTTTACGCTCTCCGGGTAGAAGAGAAATAGGGCATGGAGCTCTTGCAGAGCGCGCTTTAGTACCAGTACTTCCAAGCAAAGAAGAGTTTCCTTATACTATGCGTTTAGTATCTGAGGTGTTAGAGTCTAACGGTTCAAGTTCTATGGCTTCTACCTGCGGTTCAACGATTGCTTTAATGGCTGCAGGCGTTCCTATCAAAGCTCCGGTTGCAGGTATAGCTATGGGTATGGTTAGCGACGAAAATCGCGCTGTTATACTGACTGATATTCAGGGAGTTGAAGATGGCTCCGGCGATATGGATTTTAAAGTAACCGGAACCAGACAGGGAATTACCGCTATACAGATGGATGTTAAGCGCGGCGGTTTGACTCAAGAACTATTAAGCGAAGCGTTTGATAAAGCAAAATCTGCTCGCGAATTTATCATAGGTAAAATTGAGGAAGTTTTGCCGGAGCCGCGAAAAGAATTGTCTCCAACCGCTCCTAGGATGATTACTATTTCTATTCGTCCTGATCAGATAGGTGAAGTTATCGGTCCCGGCGGAAAGGTTATTAAACAGATACAGGCTGATTATGAAGTTAAGATTGATATTGAGCAGGATGGAACTGTATTTATTGCCGCTGCTGACGGAGCTTCGGGCGAGGCTGCAAGGCGTACTATTGAAGGTATGACAAAATCAATAGAAGAAGGGGATGTTTTTGTCGGTAAAGTTGTTAAATTAGCTGATTTTGGCGCTTTTGTTGAGCTTTCTCCCGGACGCGACGGAATGGTTCATATATCTCAATTAGCTCATGAGCGAGTTGAGAAAGTTGAGGATGTTTTAAAAGTTGGTGATGAAGTCGTTGTAAAAGTTATTGAAAAAGATCATACAGGAAAGATTCGTCTTAGCCGAAAAGCGATGCTCCCGCAGTTAGAACCCGGCGACGAAGGTTATCTTCCGCCGTCTGAGAAAAAGGGAATTGTTAAAGGGAAACAACAGTCAAAAGACGGAGATAGTGACAAAGATAAAAAAAGACCCAAACGTCGATTTTAAATTTTAACGATGGATGTGATGAGAAAACTAGCCCTTTATTTTTTAAGTAGAGGGCTTTTTCTGTCTTTTTATGTTAACATCTAAGTTTGTCAAAATCAGAATTGTATTTTGTGTTTGACTAAATAAAACTAATAAGGTATTATTAATAGATATGAATGTCATGAATTATATACTTGGTTTGGATAGCGGAAAAGAAAAGCCTCTGCTGAGTTTGACAGATTTTTTTGAACGTATAATTGAGGATATCTCTGTAAAAATGCCGGAGTTTTCTTATATTGCAAATCCTCATAGGATATTAGTTTGTTTGGCAAGAGCTAATAATACACGCAAAAGCGGTGTATATGCAAAAATAGTACCAATGAATTTTCCTAACGGCTCACCATTTAAAGAGTTTGACGGTCAACTATACTCAATGCCGCAGATATTGACTCCTAATGGCAATATTATGTATATAATATATATCTATCTTCCGCGTTTTTTTTTGCAGGATTTTGATAAACGATTGCTAACTATCATACATGAGTTGTATCATATATCTGATGAGTTTGACGGTACGATTAGGATGTTTGGCGGTAAACCTCATGGTAATTCGCGTGAGAGGTTTAATAGAAATCTATTGCCTTTTGCAGAACGTTACGCGTCTGTGGCAGACAATGAGTTAATGGATATTTTAAAGTCAGATTATAAAGATTTACAGAAAAAATATACGGTAACCGGTAGGTGTATGTCCATTCCTAAAGCTATTCGCCTTTCTCGCCTATTTTGAGGCATGCCCACACTGTTATTAAAATAGCAGAATTTCTTGTTTAAGATTAGTTGTTATTTCTTCTGTGACCGATTGCTCATTCTCTTCTATAGTTACACTTTCTGTTTCATCTTTTTTTGGTGGTAAAATTTCCGTTCCGTCAGGATTTAGTTTTGTAACAACAACATTAACTAAATAAAGAGAGTTGGGACTGGCGCCGGCATTTATGCCGAAGTCGTAACCGTAACTGGATGCAAAAGATGCGTCATCTAACACCAGAGAATAGGTGTACTTTTCATTCCTTCCCTGGTCTATCCATATCCAGTTGTTAGTGCTTTTTATACCGCTTTGGCTATCATAGAGAATGTTGAATCCATCTAAAGTGGAATACATTGAACCAAGAAATGTTAAATCTATCCTTATTTTTTGATTTTCAGTGTTAAAGAACATAAACTTGTCAGGAATGTCAAAGTAAATAAACGGATTGTTTCTTTCAGGTACATTTAGATTTGGACGAGTAGCGCAGAGTTTACCGAGCGTTGTTGAGTTTAGATAGTAATATTCTCCGCCATAAAAACCTTTTAATGGCGTTATTTTTTCTCCTTGTTCGTTGCCTGATAGTTCGCTGTCTATAGAAAGTATGTCATCAATGTCACTATAGTCATATTTACTTAGCTCCGAAGTAATAGCTGGGGAAGTTATATCCACTTCTTTTACACGATCTCCCGGGATAATAGCGTTGCCGTCATCATCAAAATCTAAAGCGTACAGCGTTTGTTTAAATAATTCTTCATTTGTCTCGCTGAGATAAATGAAGTCAACAAAGATGTTCATCTTCTTGTCTTTTAAGATTTTAGTTTGCAGGTTGTATATTTTTGTTCCGAAATCATCGACTGATTGTGTATCGAAGGGGTAAAGATAAATTCCGTCCGGTTGGGCATATGATGGATTTTTTAAATAATTATTTATCCAGACAATATTTGTATTCCCTGGTTCCGGGAGGAGGACCTTTCCTCCTTCCGCTTTGATCGCTTTGATTCCGGCAGAAAACATAGCGTATACTTGACTATTATTTGCGAGAAGATTACTGGCGGTAGGTCTTTTCCACAGCAGGTAATAGTCAATTTTTCCTTTATATCTTTTCATGACAGTCTGTATAAAAGCGGAATATAGCGTTAAATTAGGAACTGCTCTTTCAACTTCGACGTCAGTTATTGTAGGGATCGTCTTTATGAACATCCATTTAGGGTTATTGGTAAATTCCAAAATTATTTGTTCATCATTATCTAACGCGCTACGTACAGCAATGTCAAGATCAGAGAATGAATATGATGTTTCTGTTGGCTGAGTTTTTGCCCAGTCAACATTTATAACAACAGTTTTCCCCAGTGTTGGAACTGCAAAGATAATAGTTACTAAGAAAAAATGTATATTTTTTAAAAAAAAGTTTTTCATAAGGATATTTTACATCTTTTAAAGATCCTTGTCAAGTACAAAGCAACTATTTGTGTATGGAGTGTATATATACACAACCGAAGTGAGATTATTTTTTTAATTTTAAAAGAAAGTCTGCACATAATATTTTTTAAAGATAAAATAAACACATAAAAAGTATTGTATTTATTCAGAAGCAAGTGTTTTTTTTATGTGAATGGCAAATTTAATTACATTTTTTTATAAAAAGTTCATTAAATGTATGTATAAATACTTGCATTTTTTTGAAAATACGTATATACTATATATTAGCATATTGATTTGGTGAATAAAAGAAGGAGGTATGCATATGAAAAAAATGATTATTGTTCTCGGTATTGTTTTAACTATGGGCGTTTGCGCTTTTGGTCAGAGTACCATTCGCACAGACCAGGTTATACCGATTAAGGGTATCAAAGCTTTTAGCCCTGAGGCTAATTTCTTATCATTACCCGGATTGGTACGTTGGCAGTATTTCATGACTAGCGGCAGATGGATGACTCCACGCGAAGCTGAAGAGATCGTAGCCAACCAGCTTAAAGACTAAGCTGATAGGTAAAGCATTAAAATAAAGATATAGCTAAGGATTTACTTCTATCCATAGCTATATCTTTTTGTGTGCTATGTAGAATATTTTTGCATGGAAAGCAAAAATATTAGATTAACAAGATATCTGCCCACATATTTTCTAATGTGAGGTCAATATTGGCATTACGCTCAATATAATATTTGGTTTTATTAACGCTGTCGAGCGCAAAATATATCTTTTCTTCATGGTAAAGCTCATTTAAATTATCCAAATGAACTGCTATATCAACATTCATTAAATGACGTTTGTCACACCCGGATTTTATCGCCAGCATATCTCTAAGAATGGAAGATATAATATCGCAAATAATAGGTATTCCGCGTCTGACTTTTCTGTCTGCTGTGTCGTTTTTTCTCTCTTTAGTATCCACCTCGGACGCCAATTTTTTGCTTACAGCTCCTAATGCCAAAGCCATTCCAATACCGGCAGGCAAAAGTCGTGTCATTTCGGATATAAGTTCTTGTCTGATGTTTAAAAGATGGGGATTTTCAGCCATTTCTATCGCTGAACCTATAGTTCCATTAGCTATAGCGGCTATAACGTTTTGTTCATTTACATTATCAATTATATCAGATATTCGTTTTATGATGTCATCAGTTTTTACCAAGTTAAATTTAAGCGGATAACAGCGGGATACAAGAGTTTGTAGCATCGCGCTTGGGCGTGAGCTTATAAGGATAATTACGACATTTAGCGGTGGCTCTTCCAGAGTTAAGAGAAGGGCATTTCCGGCCTCTTCCTGTAGTCCTGGACGGTTTGCAGGATCAATGATATATACTTTTTTTCGACCCTCTAATGGTTTTAATGCCGCATCTTCACGCAATGGAAGTGGATGTGGAGGCGTTTCACCTGATTTGGTACGGATAGCGTCTATAGATATTACGGTTTTATCTCCGGTTGTTTCCGGAGTGAGTAAACGCACGTCAGGGTGTTGCCCAATGTTTATCATAGTGCAACTGCGGCATTTATCACAGAAGTCTCCTGATCCGGCGGCCTCTTCATCTAAACAATTAAGTGCTTTTGCGTATGAAATAGCTGTCAGCCGTTTTCCAATACCGCTTTGACCCATAAATAGCAGAGCGTGATGAACTTCGTTCTCAACAATACTTTTTTTTAATTGCATTATTGCGTGTTCTTGACCTATTATATCTGAAAATCCCATAATAATATGTTGTTATCTTTGTTTATAAAAAATAGATTGGCGCTTTGCTCTCTTTTTTTATAAATAAAGTGCCTCGTTTTTTATTTTTTCCTGAGGTAATTAATTGATAACCGCAAAAAATAATATAAAAAACGAGGCAGATAAAAAAAATTAAACAGCAGCTTTTGATGTTTTTATCTGTTTTATCAATTCCGGAATAACTTCCATAACATCACCGACAAAACCAAAATCTGCGACTTCGAAAATAGGAGCGTTTTGGTCTTTGTTTATAGCTATTATACAGTCAGAGGACTGCATTCCTGCCAAGTGTTGAACAGCACCGGAAATACCACAGGCAATATAAATTTTGGGACAAACAGTTTTCCCTGTCTGTCCTACTTGATGAGGATAAGGCATCCATCCAGCGTCGACTGCCGCGCGAGACGAACCAACCGCTCCTCCAAGAGCGTCAGCAAGCTCTTCTAAAACAGCGAAGTTTTCAGGTTTTCCCATTCCACGACCGCCGGAAACTATAATATCCGCATCAACAATATTGACCTTTTGAGTAAGATCGCGAATAAATTCCTTTATTTCAACTTTGGAACTGAGTAATTTTTCGTTAACATCAACATTGATAATCTCTGCAACAGGTTTGTCTCCCTGTTTGACCGCTTGCATGACTTTGTGACGTACTGTAGCCATCTGTGGCCGGGTATAAGGGCAGAGAATAGTTGCCATAATATTTCCGCCAAATGCCGGTCTGGTCTGATAGAGGAGATTATCGTCAGAGCCTATTTCCAGTCCGGTACAGTCAGCTGTTAATCCGGTGTAAAGCTCGGTAGCAACGCGCGCCAAAAAGCTTCTGCCGGTTGTCGTTGCTCCGGCAAGTACTATTTCCGGTTTAAATGACCTGATAGCCTGCGCTAAAACCCTGGTATAAGGCTCAGGGCGGAATCTCGCTAACCCTTCATGATCGCAAACATAAACTTTGTCAACGGGGTATGATGCAACTTCTTTTGCAAGCTCGGAAATATCTGAACCAAGCACAACGACAGAAAGCTCTGTACCGCGTTTATCAGCTAGTTTTCGTCCTTCTCCTATAAGTTCAGGAACAACACCTGCTAAATGTCCGTTATCAGCTTCGCCGTAAACCCAGATACCATTATATTCATCTAAATCAGCGACTGGCTGTTTATCTATCGTAATCTCTATAGCGGTAACCGGACACGCGCTTACACACGAACCGCAGTAGATACATTTATCTAAATCAATCACCGCCAGTTTTTCAACCATGGTGATAGCTTCTGTCGGACACGCTTTTGCACAGCGAGTACAACCAATACATTTATCTTTTAATACATCAATAGGCATTAGACTGTTACCCTCTCACGCAATATTTCAAGCATTTTTTCTGCGAGTATTTTAGGCTCTTCTTCAAATTTTTCACCGCCGGATCTGTGCTCCGGAGAGAATACTTTTACAACCTGTGTAGGACTTCCTTTTAACCCACATTTGTCCGCGTCAAGGTTAAGATCAGCTGCAGTCCAGATAGTTATTTCCGCGTTTTTTGCTTTCATCTTGCCACGGATAGATGGAGTTCTCGGCTCATTAATTTCTTTGACAACGGTAAAAAGCGCGGGGAATGTTATCTGACATACTTCATAACCTTCTTCAAGCAGCCTTTTCACTGTTGCTTGCTTGCTGTTAATCTCGTCAATCTTTGCTACATAAGTTGCTAAAGAGTAATCAGCGTGAATAGTGATACCGGGACCGGTTTGCGCGGTATCACCATCGATGGCTTGCATACCGCAAAATACTAAATCAGCCCCCAGTTTCTTTAGCGCTCCGGCAAGCGCGTAAGACGTTGCCCATGTATCAGCGCCCGCGAATGCTCTGTCACACAGAAGATAAGCGTCATCAGCTCCAAGGGTTATAGCCTCGCGAAGAGATTCTTCGGCCTGCGGCGGTCCCATGGACAGAACGGTTACACTGCTGTCATCTCCAAGCCTTTCTTTTACGCGAACAGCCTCTTCCAAAGCGTATAAATCAAAGGGGTTAATCTGTGATTCCACGCCTTGGCGGATAAGGGTGTTTGTCTCCGGATCAATCTTTACGTTAGTTGTTCCGGGTACCTGCTTTATGCAGACAACTATTTTCATTTGCTACAGTTTCCTTTTTTTTGCGTTTTTTAAAACTAATAATATTATACCATATTTTGCTTTATATGTAAAATCTTTTTAATATTAACCGTGTACTGATTCAGCGGTTTTCATATTTTATATGGCTTTGCTCCGGCATGATGGTTAGTTATAACGTCATTTTCATTATAAAATAACAAAAGAATATGTATTACCTGAAAAAGCTACGTAAGAATAACCGGTAGAGTCAGTGAAAATCCGCAAAGACAGAATAATATGAAACGTTTCGTAAGCATTTATCTTTTTATTTTAAAATGACTAACGGCATTTTATTTGTTTTAGCGTATGCTTCACCTATACTGCCTTCATAAGCGTAAATAATAGCTAAGTTATACTTTCTAAAGGCATCTTTTTCTATTGTCGCGTCAAGTGAAAGTATTGATACCTTTAACAGATCGCTGCAATTACTAAATGCGAATGGTTTTATATTTTTAACTGTACTTAGGTATAGTTAACTCTCTCAGCGAATCGCAGAACAGGAAAGTTCCATAACCGATTTCTTTTAAGCCTTCGGGTAAGTTTACAACTGTTAGGTTTACGCAATACTGAAAAGCAAACTCACCGATATTTTCAATCGTTGACGGCAATATTACAGTCTTTAAACTTTCGCAGTCGGCAAAAGCGTAATTGCCGATATTGGTAATACCTTCCGGTATGGTGATAGACTGTAAACCCTTGCATTTCCTTTAAAGAAGTAGATAAAGTTACTTCCTTTAAATTAGTGCTATACGCAAACGCGCTACTTTCGATAATTGTAACGCTACCAGGTATTTTTATAGATATCAGTTTTTCTTTTCCCCATAAAGTTCCTCTATCTATTGTCGTTACTTGTTTTCAGTCAATTTCGTCGGGGATAGTTACGTCAGCAGCTTCGCCGGAATATTTTACGATAGTTATGGTGTCATCGTTGCTGATAAGGTATTCGAAATCTAAGTATTGTAACGGCGATGAAACAACCGGAATAGCCAGAAAGACTCCGGCTATGAAAGCAATTATAGGTCATTTCTAAAAACCTTTTAATATATTTGATTTTATGTTATAATTTAGTTATCAAAATATTAGAGATTGCCTATAATAAATAAAAATGATTTTAAATACTTCAATTATTCAACCCTTAATTTAATATGTATTTAAACCATAACATATTTGCGAGGCGTTTGTCGATAGAACACCTCCATTATATATAAAATATACTTATAAATGTTAGTTCAACGGATTCATACCAACAGATCTATAGGTGCGGATAAAATATCGATCATCTTCAGTATCCCAAATTTTATCTTTGCCTGCAGATGTTGCTTTTAAACCTTCAGGAATTATTTCAAATTTTAAAGGAGTATGGTATCTATCTTTAAGAACAGGATCTCCTACATAGTTACTTGTTTGCCAAGAAAGATATTTTTCTAATTCTTCGTCTGTGGTTGGTAACTCTCCAATAATGTCAGGTCTTGTTTTAGCAAAATCTTTGTTATTCAAAACTCTATAATAGAGATCTTGGATGTTACTGACAGACATAACACTGCTTTCTACCCATACCATATCATTTTTATATTCTCTTCCAAATTTCCATTTATTCTTATTTAATTCAGCAAGTTGACTTGCAAACCTATTTTCCATCTCTTTATCATAAATTTTAAACGCACTGTACCCATAAAAAATCTCTCGATTTATTTTGTAGTCCACATTATTAGTGAAAATATCATTACATCTTTGTATTTCCTTTTCAATTTCACTAATATAAAAATATTTCATGAAATTGTAGTAATCTCTACCATCATCAGTTGGTATATTGTCTATATCAAAATATATGTATGGGTACATATATGTTCCGCAGAACTTATCATTTTCTATATCAATCCATACTTTTTTTTCTGCAATCATATCATTTTGTGGGTATAGATAACTAAAAATATACACAGAGGCAGGAGTAAAATCGCCATATTTAACTAAAGTCAGTTTGTCTTTTTGCTTTTGAGGATAATTTTTATCAGAATCAAACATTAGTAGGATATGGGTTTCATTTTCACATAACAAAAAATAAAATGATTCTCCAAAGATATTTGGGTATACATTATTATCGCGAATACTAAAAAATGGTTTAGGAATTGGCGGACGTAAATTACTATCATAATATGGATTTAGTGCTCGTAGTACTAAACTTACTCCATCGTCCGCCGTTATCATAAATTTATCTTCTTTAAAAAAAGGCTCTGTACCGTCGATACTATTTTTGGTCATGAACTCTTCTACAGTTAAGCAGTAGCACTGTCCAGCCATAAATATCATACATACCAAAATAAACTTTACTAAAATATTAACTTTATGCATTTTTATAACCCAAAAACAAAACTATAATTCAAATAAACTCTTTGTTTTTTAATCTATCTATCCTCGCTACACACAATGAGGTATTACGGAATATCATAGATGCCTAATACAACATACATAGAACTCTTATGTCCATTTTTATTTTCGCAAATCCATGGATTGACTCTGTCCCTCTTTTGTTGTCAACCAGAACATCAACTATTATCTCCTCGTAATTCATTATATCACTTTTTTTTTCTTATAGTCAAGTATTTTTTCCTATG
>JGI994J12354_10000637_pt1 | contig 34881 bp, 36 predicted proteins | sample IntmicLarv3ML3BL_FD_12354 | JGI IMG/M metagenome (IMG submission 12354) | reverse complement strand
TTAATGAACGACCGGAGCCTCCATTCGCGTGGAGGCTCCGGTTTTTTTCATTTTATGGTACTTTGCAGCTTTGCAAATTTCCGAACATCCTATCGCCGTATGGAAGGCACGTCATACACTATCTTCCCCGGAGAATGGATTTGCCGATTATCTGAGATTACCGAATGGTTCCGGATGCGGTTTCAGCATCAGACAATCGGAATGCTGGATTACTTGCAAAAGCAGCAATATATCACTTACTCCCGCCATGCTGGCGGCTGTCTGGTAAAGTTCAAAATTACCGATTGGGAAAAGTTCAATACGGTTTTGGAGTATAACGCTCCTTGCCAGAAAGACATCGGCTTTTTCTTCTTTCCGGTTTCCAAAGCAAAAGAACTTGTCCGGATTGGAAAATGCTCCGAGCTGGATATTGTGCTTGATCTCTGGATTCATACGGTTTATAACGAGGAGCAGGTTCGCGGCTCTGACATTGGTCCGGTAGTCTATTTTAGAAATTGTACCGGCGATCCATTTGCCAGCTATACAGAAATGGCAGAACGCTGGGGAATTTCAAAATCCACGGTCGGCCGCATCTTGAACAAACTGGCTGATAAGGACTATCTTACCCTTATCCCCTGTACCGGGCGGCGCGGCAGTATGATTTATCTTAATAGTTATCTGTCCACCATGTTTGAAATATCGGATGTGATGGTTGATAAAGAAGAGGTTGCCATGGCATTTAATATTAATATCCGGATACCGGCTGAATCCGTTTCTCAGGCTGTTGATCTTATTTCTGAGGAACAAATTTGCGTTTCAACCGAAGTTCATAGCGTGCCAAAACCGCACATCGTTCCGGTATTGCAAAAATTGGTACAAACCCTTGCTGCTGCGGGGATTTCTTGTTGCGAATGTCCTCGTTCCCTATATAAGTTATATACTTATCCGGGCTGCGCTGAGAAATTTATTTATGAGCTGGATATTGGTTGTCCGGCCAGCGAAACGCATTATCGTTTTGAGATCAAAATTACCGCTTCAGACACTTCAGGAGGTGCAAAATGAAGAAAAATTCGTATAAAACCAAACAATTTGAGGAAATGGCAAGCGAAAATCCGCTGTTTCACGATACATGGAAGCTGCTCCGGAAATACCGGGATGTTGTCTGGAGCCTTGAACTTTCAATCCAGCATGTCAAAAAAAGCTTTGAAGTAGAATTTGGCAGCTCTATTGATGAGTTTTTGGATTCTATTTATCTGGCGGGTGTCGAATTCGGAGATACAAAGATTGAACATCATGCCAAATGTATTGAACGGAGCAACAAGATGCTGAAAATGCTTGAAACAGCAGTCGAATTACTACGTTCAAAACATAAATTCGGTGAAACATACTACTGGGTGCTTTATTACACCTACCTCTCCCCGCAGGAATTGAAGAGCGTATATGAAATCATTGAAACCTTGCGACCGCATCTGAAATACATTTCATATCGGACTTATTATCGCTATCGCAAGGAAGCAATTGAGGCTTTGAGTTCTGTGCTTTGGGGCTACACTTCAAAGGATTGTGCCGAGCTTTTGGAACATTTTTTCCCGGATGAAGGCAAATAAACATAAATGGCACATAAAAGTCGAAAACTGATACGGTTTTGCGATTGTGCCGTATAAGTGGATGTGCTATACTGGTCATGCTCAAAGCTATACCCAAATAAACACGAGCATTGAAACGTCTTTTTCGGAAGACGCTTTTTTATTGTTCGTGCCGGTTTGCCCAGCCGGATAAAATGTGCCCTGTCAGAGCGTGGATTTTACTGAAATTCATCGTTTTTGCGGGGCGCATTTTTGTTTAGGGAGAGAATCAATATTATTCAATTTCAGGAGGTTTCTTATGAAAAAAGACAGCTTATCTACGCAGCCGAAAAAGGCTAAAGTACGCAGGAATTTGCCCTACGGCAAGGTGCTTTATTGTTCTTTCCTTATGGTTCTGATGATGACTGCATTTTCCACGCAGGCATTTGCCGCAACAACAGTGTGGGATAAAGCGCAGGAAATAATGAAAGATGTATACACACAAATTCTTGCTATTTCTACCATTGCCGCTATCGTTACCGCCGCTATTGCCTTACTACTGATGAACTTCAGTAAAAACGGCAAGACGGTTGATGAATCACGATCATGGCTAAAACGAATTATCATAACATGGGCGATATTAAACTCTTTGGGATTCATCATGTCATATGTGGTTCCATTTTTTTCGGGCGGAAAGTGGAACGGTTAAAAAAACGAAAGGCGGCGGCAGATCTCTCCCTGCCGCACGTTTTTTGCGTTGTAAAGGAGCGTGATTGCTTATGGGAATTTTAGACGGTATCGTTGGTTGGATTGCAAAACAAGTAATGAGCGGATTAGACATGATCACAACATCAGTATTGGGTGCTTTGGGCTGTGATATGACTTCTTTCGTTCGATATTTTCCGGCCGCTGAAACCATGTATAAAGTTTTTGTCGCGTTGGCACTTGGCATTATCCTGCTCAACTGGGTTTGGCAGCTTTTCAAAAATTTCGGGTTAGCAGCCGGACTGGAAGCTGAAGATCCTGTGAAGTTGAGTATACGGTCGATTCTATTTATGCTGGTCGTATGGTTCGCCAACGATATTGTTAATATCGTATTGAAAATCGGCGGGACACCTTATAATTGGATTCTGACTGCGGAACTGCCGCCAATCAGCTTTGCAAACTTCAATTCCGTTGTTACGGTTATTTTAGGAGTTTGTGCAAATGGAGCGGTAGCTATAATTGCTCTCGTTCTGGTTCTTATGCTGGCTTGGAATTATGTGAAACTGCTTTTTGAAAGTGCAGAAAGATATGTTCTTTTAGGAGTTTTGGTGTTTACCGCACCGGTTGCTTTCGCACTGGGGGCATCTCAGACTACAAGCAACATATTCAAAAGCTGGTGCAGAATGTTAGGCGGGCAGATTTTTCTGCTCGTTATGAACGCATGGTGTTTGCGGCTTTTCACCAGTATGGTAGGAAATTTTATCGCAAATCCCTTGTTCTTGTAAGGAGGTGCAAAAGTGAAAAAGAGAACAAAAATCCTTGTAATTTGCTGTATTTTTATTACGGCTATGATGGTCTTCAGCGTTCCGGCTTTTGCCTTAACCGAAGATGAGGTAAAAACAAAAGTTGCCGAAACGAGCAAAGAAGCAGTATCCGGAAATGTATTCATCTGGTTTCTCTGTGCAATTGCCTTTTTGAAGGTTTCGCAGAAAATCGACAGCTTTATGTCTTCTTTAGGTATCAATGTTGGTCATACCGGCGGAAATATGCTGGCCGAGGCTTTGGTTGCCGCCCGTGGAGTCGGTGAAGGCAAGCGAATTTTAGGAGGCGGCAGTGGAGGCGGCCGTGGCGGAGGTGGTTCCGGAGGAGGAAAATCTTCAGGTGGCAGTTCCGGCGGTGGTGCATCAGGAAGCGGCAGACTTTTATCAGGCGGTTTAGCCGGAGCAGTCAGCCGTCAATTTAACAACAGTGCGGTTTCCAGTGCGACAAATCAAGGCGGAAACGTCATAAGCCGCAATGCTTTCCAAAATTCTATGGCTAAAGGCGGCGGATTTGCCAACAACATTATAAGTTCCGTTGCTCAAGGCGATATACACAGTATGGGCAGCATTACCGGAGACACGGCGGCCGGTGCATTAACTTCCTATATGGGAGAGGTCGGAAATGCCGATGCCCCTGCTTATTCTGATGTTGAAATCGGCGGCGGACGCATGATGGGTGTAGAAACCTCTGACGAACATCCCGGCGGTGTCCAATTTGGAATGTATTCGGTAGATCAGTATATGGCTCCGGAAAAAGGCAGTTTTGAAACTGTGGCTTCCGCAGACGGTGCAAAGTGGTATAAGCAATATGCCACAAGTACAGTTGAAAAGACTCCATATACAGGCGATAATGGCAAAATCGCTTATAACGAAACCATTGTCCAGAAGTTACCGCCCGTTCCAAAACGGAAAGACCGGGTGTAAGTCATGGCAAATGATAATCAAAACGGCGGCGCATCTGAAGCTATCTCAAAAGCCGCTTCTGCCGCCAAAACAGTTCAAAGTGCAGTTAAGACAGGAAAAGCCATTGCCGGTGCAGCAAAGGGTGCTGCCGCAGGCGGGCCTTATGGAGCTGCGGCTATGGCAGTTTGGCAAAATCGCAAAACGGTTGTTAAGATAATCGTGGCAGCATCATTCATTTTGTTGCTGCCGATTTTGTTTATCCTTATGCTTCCATCCCTTATCTTTGGTGGGCTGAACACAGACTCACCTGATATACCGGTGATGAATGACAATCCGGCTATTTATGCCAATATTGAAGATGTCAACACTAAGGTAAATGAGGTTTTGACAAGGGAGCATACTGCTGTATTAGATAAAGTTCAAAAGCTAATTGATGTTCTGCCGCCAAATGCCGAGCATGAAATCATTGATTCTTTCAGCGTGAATTCAGCCTACGACACCAATGTCCTTATTTCCCAATACTGTGCTTATAAAGACAATTATGAAGAAATCAGCACAATTAACCTGATTACAACGATTGAAGCACATAAAGCAAAATTATTCAGTCATACGGTGGCAACCGAAACCAAAGAAATTACGCGACAAAAAGAGGTTCAAGTGACCAAAACCGTAACCGAATATGTTGACAGCGTTGTTGTTGACGATAAAGGAAATAAGCGTACAGAGAAGATTCCGGTGCAGAAAGTGAAGACGGTTACGGAAATGCAAGATGAAACCGTAACCGTGACCATGCACACCTACACGATTTCATTCGTCGGTGCGGATTATTTTTCTAATGAAGTGTTTAGACTGAATGATGAAAAAGCCGCAACCGCAAGAGATTTTGCCGAAAATTTGGTTTTGTTTCTTGATGATCGGGATAACGAAGGTGTTCCCGGAAACGGATCCCACAAAGGTATCGGAGATCTGATAAAAGACGACACTTCGGCATACGGCGGCGGTGATTTCGCTAACGTAATTGAAAATTGGAAATCCCATGTTACATCGGAGTTCGGTTCCAGAACCGATCCCATTACAGGTAATTCCAGTTATCACAACGGATTAGACATCGGTATTCCGATAGGCACACCAGTTTACGCTGCGGCCGACGGAACCGTGTTATACGCAAAAAAGCTAAGTACCGGCTATGGATACCACATTGTTATTAACCATGGCGGCAAGATTACTACTTTGTACGGTCATTGCAGTGAATTGTTGGTATCAGATGGTCAAGCAGTTAAAAAAGGCGACGTTATCGCAAAATCAGGCTCAACAGGACGTTCTACCGGTCCACATCTACATTTCGAGGTAATGGTAGACGGTGTGTTGAAAAACCCACGCGAATATTTACCATAGGAGGTGCAGCATGAACCAAGAAAAAGAAGAACGACATGACATATATATCATCCCGCCGAATTTCATTGAAACAGGTTCGGTTTTTGGCGGGATGTTTAAATTAAGAAATGCTATTGAAGCTATTGCCGCAGTGCTTATTACCGGCTTTCCCATTATAGGTTTATCGCTGTCATTGACGATTAAAATTATAATTCTCTGTTTGACAGCATTACCATTAGGAATACTGGCTTTGATTGGTGTGAACGGCGAAAGCCTTTCTTCGTTCATCTTGAATTTTTTTAAATTCCTGATGAATCGAAGGGTTATAAGGCAGGCTCATGTATCGGTTGAACCAGAGCCGACTGTCAAGCGAAATAAAGTTGTCAAAGAGCGTCAAAAGCGTGAGCCGAAAAATGAAGTTGCTGCTCTTAAACAGCAGCTTCGGGAAGCAAAACGGGCAGAGAAAAGAAAGCCGGAATCTGATACATCCGTAAAGGAAAGACCTCAGAATCCGACTTCAAAGAAGAAAAAACGTAAGGATATAACCGTTTCTGAATATCTTCCAATCGAAAAAATCGAAAACGGAATCATTGTTACCGGGGACCATCGCTATGTGAAAATCATAGAGGTGGCCCCTCTTAATTTTCTGCTCAGGAGTGCCAGAGAACAGCGTAATATCATTTATTCCTTTATTTCTTTCCTTAAAATCAGTCCGGTTCGGATGCAATTCAAGGTTTTAACCAAACGTGCGGATATTAACAAGCATCTGCGGCACATTCACGACGACATTGAACGTGAATCCGATGAACGTTGCCGGGAATTGCAAAAAGACTATGAAACCCTGATTCGTAAAATCGGCTCCAAGGAAGCTGTTACACGACGCTTTTTCATTATCTTTGAATATGAACCTTTCAGCCGCCGCGACAATACTGAAATTGAAGCTATTTCTGTTTTGCGTTCGGTTACGCAGACGGCGAAAACCTTTTTGTTGCAATGCGGTAATGAGGTCATTGAACCTGAAAACGAGGATGAATTTACAACCGATGTGTTGTATAGCATTCTCAATCGAAAAACCAGTTCGGATAAGCCTTTGTCACAAAGAGTCGCCGAGGTTATGGGCCGGTATGTTACGGAAGGCAAGGATGACCAGCTTGACAGTATCCCGGTAAGCGAATTTATCGCTCCGGACAGTATTGACCTAACGCATGGGAAATATGTTCTGATTGACGGTGTTTATCATGCGTATATGTTAATTCCTTCTGCCGGCTACAAACCAAAAGTGACAGCCGGATGGCTTTCAATCTTAGTTAATGCCGGAGATGGGATTGATGTGGATTTGTTCTGTTTCCGGCAGCCGAAAGACCGAATCATCCAAAAGCTTGGACAGCAACTTCGTATTAACCGTTCCAAACTCAAAGACGCTTCAGATACCAATTCAGACTTTGACGACATCGAAGGTGCTATCAGCTCAGGCTATTATCTCAAGGAAGGTTTAGCAAATAATGAGGATTTCTACTATCTCTCTACCCTTGTTACCGTAACGGCGGAATCTGTTGATGAACTTGAGTGGCGGGTATCCGAGATGAAAAAGCTATTGATTTCGCAGGACTTGGATGTGGTTGTCTGTACTTTCCGTCAAGAGCAGGCTTTATTGTCTGCCCTTCCGATGATTTCACTGGATAAGAAATTATATGAACGTGCTCGACGGAATACGCTGACATCCGGAATTGCAAGCTGTTATCCGTTCACATCGTTTGAAATGTGCGATGATAACGGAATTCTGCTGGGTGTCAACAAGCACAACAACTCGCTTATTATCGTGGATATATTTAACAGCAAGATTTATAAAAATGCAAATATTTCCATTATGGGTACATCCGGAGCCGGAAAGACCTATACCATGCAATTGATGGCCTTGCGTATGCGACGCAAGAATATTCAGACATTTATTATTGCTCCGCTTAAAGGCCACGAGTTTCATCGAGCCTGTCAAAACATCGGTGGATCCTTTATTCAGATTTCTCCGGCATCCAAACACTGCATAAATGTCATGTCCATCCGCAAGGTTGATAATTCAATCAATGAGATGCTGGACGGACCGGTAATGGATCATTCGGAGTTGGCGGCAAAAATACAACGGTTACATATCTTTTTCAGCTTGTTAATCCCCGATATGAACCATGAGGAAAAGCAACTGCTTGATGAGGCTCTTATTAAAACCTATGCCGCTAAAGGGATAACCCACAACAACGATTCCCTGATAGATCCCGAAAATCCGGAGCGATACCGTGAAATGCCGATTTTGGGAGATTTGTATGAAGTGCTTGTGAAAAGTTCTGAAACCAAACGATTGGCAAATATCCTGAATCGATTGGTAAACGGTTCGGCAAGCTCATTCAATCAGCAAACCAACGTGCATCTCGACAACAAATATATCGTTTTGGATATTTCGGAATTGACCGGAGACCTTTTGACGGTTGGAATGTTCGTGGCTCTCGACTTCGTTTGGGACCGGGCAAAAGAAAACCGTACAGAGGAAAAAGCAATCTTTGTTGATGAGACATGGCAACTGATCGGAGCTTCCAGCAACCGTCTTGCAGCCGAATTTGTGTTGGAGATTTTCAAGGTTATAAGGGGCTACGGCGGTTCCGCTATTTGTGCCACGCAAGATTTGAATGACTTCTTTGCTCTTGATGATGGAAAATACGGCAAAGGTATCATAAATAACTCCAAGACCAAAATCATTCTCAATCTGGAGGATGAGGAGGCACAACGAGTTCAGCAAATTTTGCATCTGTCAGAAGCCGAGGTTATGGCTATTACCCACTTTGAACGAGGCAACGGTTTAATCTCAACAAACAGCAACAACATTACCGTATCATTCAAAAGCAGTCCGCTTGAAGGTTCTCTTATTACTTCTGACAGACGGGAATTACAGCAATTGCTTGAACGTCAGAAAGAAACAACAAGTTAATACGTTTTTAATGCGTATTCCATATGTTTTGATTGCGTATAGAATACGCATTGCAAGGGGGTGACATTTTGAAAACAAGAGAAGACTTATATTCCAAAGAGGCGGCAGAGCTTATACGGGTTGTTTCAAGCTATAAAGCTCTGTATACCGAACAGGTTATTCGTCTTTTCCCGAATCAGGAAGAAAAAATCCGCACTTTGATTAACAGCTTTCGGCAGCAGAAACGCATCTGGCTCAGTCAGGATGGCAAAATGATTAAAGTTTCCGAAGACGTAGAAACTGATGCCGGAACGATAAAAGCGTTCTGGATTCTTCTGGATTTCATTGACCGCGTGGAATACCACAATGTTGGAAGTTTCCCAGTCAATCTTTCGTTTTTTCTTGATGCTGAGTTTTATGAGGTTGCTTTCGTATCGCAAAATCAAGAAGCTTTAATCAGCCACGCACTTGCAGGAAAACCGGATGAAATCGGAAAACGCATTGTCATTGTGGATGATTCAGAACAGATTGAAAAAATCAATATACCCGGTGCTGGCGGTTTTTGTACCGTATCCGAAAACGGCACTATTCAATACTATCAAAGGAAGTGAGGATCCTTATGGATGAACACATCTTAAAACAAAGAATTCATACTCTTCAAGATGATATTCTGCGTTTGAATAACGCTATGTTTGCTCTTGAAGCATCCAATTATAAAGATTATCCGGAAAACTTTCTGGAACTCAGCTTCGACACTGCTGTTCGTGCTGAAAAAATCGCCTGCAAGCTACGGCATCTCATCGGAGAATACGGTGCGGTTAAGCGTGAGCCGCTGATGGAGAAAATTGCTGAATCACACGGTATGAAAGTCAGCCGGGAGAGCGAAACCATTGTTATTACTATTCCACGGCTACTGCCAAAAAGCAAACGATCCCGGAGCGGCGAATTTATCAATCAGCCTCTTCATTATGCCATGAGCAAATATTGCGATGAGCATCAAATCGAAAAGTTCCGGGAATGTGCAGTTTGCTTTGTCCACGTTTATGATGAAAAGCTATCGCTTGGCCGCATCCGCGATTACGATAATACCGAAACGAGGAATATTCTTAATACGGTAGCTACCTTTTTCATGACGGATGACAGCGGCCGATGGTGCGACGCTTACCACACAACCGAACTTGGCGAATCCGATTGCACCCGTGTTTATGTGATGCCGCAGGAAACTTTTCCGGGCTTTGTTTCGGATTTAAAAAGCACTCCAAATGCAATGTCCAATTTCGGCAAAAATTCGTGAATCCGTTTTGGATATGCACCAAATTGCTGTAAAACCTTTATAAATCAAGGTTTTCGGCAATAGAAAAAACTGAAAATGCGCCGAAGTTGATAATTACTACGGTGCAAATGCACAGTGAAAGGAGGTTACTGAACGATGCCCTCACAGTCGGATCAAATACTGGAGTTAATTGCTGTCGCAGGCGAATTCCCAACAGCCGCCCTCAGACGTCTTCCAATCAAAGAAAGCTACCGTTATAAGTTAATGGCAGATTTAAAAGAGAAAAAGCTGATACGGCTGTATACCCGTGATGGACTCAGAGGATACAGGATTACAGCTAAGGCAAGGGATTCGCTTATGACCTTCCGCCCGGAACGCTTCGAGTTCTTTCTGACCGGGAATGCGGAAACCAATAAACGGCTTACTGATTATAAGCGACGTCTTCGCCTTCATCACACGGCAGAGGTTGCCGTTACATTGTCAAACATAGGAATTGCATTTTATCCCGATGAAAAGCCCACATTGTTCAGTGAAACCCTCCAAGCCGCTTCCAAGCCGTCCGAAGTCGCTTTTTATTTTTCCAGAGAGATGAAAAACATTGGGCTTGAGCATCTGAAAATCAGAAGCTCGCGTGCGGCAGGTGTCCTGCTTGCAGAAAATGAGATGTTGTTGACGTATAACTCCGGCAGCAATCTGATGAGATGGGAATATCAAACGGAAATCAGATGCAAAGCATTGCTTTCGGCACGTTTTTGCAAGGATGTGGCAACATCAATTTACAGCGATGCTGATGTGAACGGTCTGATGCTGGGAACCGGAATGGATATGGCTCTGCCGCTTCTCACCAGTACCGGCGGCTATCGACGGCAGTATTTTCGTTTAGACGGGACATTCGAGCGATTCTACTTTGCACCCAATACACCCGAAGGTGAATCGCAAATCCGGATCCTTTGCTCGGACAGTGTGAAATCAGCTCTGAACAATCTGCTTTTGTCAGATTTGGTTCCGAAAGAGCCGGGACTGCGTGTGGACCATGATGCACTGAGCAATGACGGCATTCCGATATTGTTCGCATTTGAGTTTGATATGGAAAGGCTGCGTCGCTTCCATGATTCGCTGGAGTTGTTCGGCGAAACCGGGATGGTCTATTGCTTTGATTTTCAGAAACCGGTTTTGGAGAAATACTTGGGAACCTTAGCCGGCATTCAAACGATAGATTTAGAAAAAGTGGAAAGGAGGTTTTTTAGTACATGAAGTTAAAAAAGCTGTGGAAGATATTTTTGTTTATCCCGCCCGTAATTCTGGTAGTCATGTATGGAGGCGGATATATCGGACAGTTCATGTCCAATTACACAACATGGCAAAACAGCGGCGGATTCGCAGGAGACGGAACCTCGCCGGCATTCCCTTCCGGGAATCCAATTGAATGCTTGAAGGCAGTGTTTAACTTCCCATACGGATTGTATGGGATTTTTATTTGCCTTGGTTTGCTCGGAGTCCTCGTTCTCATCGTGATGAAAATGGGCTTTGGCGAAAAAGGAGAATATGACCGAGAACGGAATCTGACCTATTCCCCCAAAGGAACTTATGGCACTGCCGGGTTCATGACGGAAAAAGAAATGACACAGGTGCTCGAATCTACTTCCAGCGTCAAGCATACCGAAGGAATTATCCTTGGAAAAATAGATGGGAAAACGATATGCTTACCCGCCAATTCAGCATTCAACAGAAATATCGCCGTGTACGGTGCAAGTGGCTCAATGAAGTCCAGAGCCTTCGCACGAAACATGGTCCTTCAGAGCGTGAAACGTGGTGAGAGCCTATTTCTGACAGATCCGAAAAGTGAACTGTATGAGGATATGAGTCAATATCTGAGAGATAACGGCTACAATGTCAAGGTTTTCAACCTGATTCACCCTGAGCATTCGGACTCATGGAACTGTCTCGCCGAGATTGAAGGCAATGAGCTGATGGCTCAGATTTTTTCCGATGTCATTATCAAAAATACCGGTTCTCTGAAGGGCGATCATTTTTGGGACAATTCTGAACTCAATCTCCTGAAAGCACTGGTCTTATATGTGGAGCAGGGCTACCCTGCGAAATCCAAAAACATCGGAGAGGTGTATAAGCTTCTTACTCTGAAGAGTGAAAAGGAGTTGAATGCCTTATTCGAGGTGCTGCCGGTTTCTCATCCGGCTAAAGCTCCGTACTACATCTTCAAGCAGGCGGCCGACAGCGTTCGCGGCGGAATCATTATCGGATTGGGCAGCAGATTGCAGGTCTTCCAGAATAAACAAATCTGCCAAATCACGCAGTTTGATGAAATCGACTTGGAACTGCCCGGAAAAGAAAAATGTGCCTATTTCGTAATAACAAGCGATCAGGATTCCACCTTTGACTTTCTGGTATCTCTGTTTTTTTCATTTGTTTTTATCAAGCTGGTCAGATATGCCGACGCTCATGGCAGTGGCGGACGTCTTCCGGTTCCGGTTCATATCATTGGAGATGAATGGTGCAACGCGGCCGGTGCAGTCTTTGATTTTTGCAAAAAAATCTCAACCATCCGCTCCAGAAACATATCAATTTCGATTCTGTTCCAGAACATTGCTCAGTTGAAGAATCGTTATCCCAATGACCAGTGGCAGGAAATCCTCGGTAATTGTGATTGCCAACTTTTTTTAGGGGCGACGGATGAAATGTCTGCTCGCTATGTGTCGGACAGGTCGGGAGAAATCGGAGTGACGGTCAGTTCAAAAGCTAAAATGCTTGGAACCTATCGTGTTTCCAATTATACTCCGGAATATCGTGAAACCGTATCCATCGGCAAGCGAAAACTGCTGACTCCGGATGAAGTGCTTCGTTTGCCAATCAATCAGGCTCTTGTCATTATCAGAGGTCAAAAGGTTCTGAAGGTAGATAAGTTTGATTACACACTGCATCCGGAATCCCATAAATTGAAGCCGGCAAAAGCGTCCGAGTACACTCCGGCATGGCAGCAAAAACCGGCAGCCAAGCCCAATGCTCCCCGGCAGCCTTGCCCGGTTCCTGAGCAGCCAGTTCAGAAGCCGGTTGCTCCCGTCGGTCAAACGGTTAAAGCGGATAAAGATTCTATTTTATCGTAAAGGAAGTTGTCTATGGAAAATCAGATACAGCCTCAAGCAAGGGCGGATCCGCAGAGGTGCGGTTTGAATATGACCGAAGAGCATTGTCTCAATTTGTTCTTATCCAAAAATCAGCCATATATTATTTCTGTCCACAATGATCCTTATAAATTTTGCGGGGCGATGGCTACCCGGAAAAATGATGAGGAGGGCGAAATTATCTTTGGCCGGGCAGAGTTTGCCCGGAGTATCATGCGGAACTGCTATGTGGGAATTTTAGAGAAACCACAAGAAAACGCAGCGATAGCCATTCACCACAGCGGACAGTGTGCCGTACACATTTATATACCAATTTAGAAAGGAAGATCATTATGCCAAGAGCAAAAAAATCAGATTTGGAAGTGACAGTCAATGAGCAGCCAAAAGAAGAAACGGTCATCGAAACTGAAAAAGCAGAAGACGTCGTTCCCACAGAAGAACCCGGTTCCGAAGATTCCGGAGCATCGGCAGTCCCCACGGAGGATCCTCCCAAGAAAAAGAGGACAACACGAAAAAAGGAACCCTCCGGAGGAGACGACGCAGTAGAAGATCCGGTTATTCCGGCGACTCCGGCCGTCTCTGAAGTTTCGGTATCTGAGGAAACACCAAAAAAGCGTCCGCCGCGTAAAGTCAGAGAGGCTCCTGTTCTCACCATCGCTTCAGGTGATGATATTGAGACGCAGGAAGACCGCGATGAAATTATCTGGCACGAAATCCAAAATGCCTACCGCACCCGGAAAATCATTACCGGTGTACTGGGCGGTGTAGAGCGTTCCGAAGGTGGCAGCGTTATTGCCATTGTTTATTACAAGGATCTCCGTGTGGTTATTCCAATGTCGGAAATGATGATTAATCTTTCCGCAGAAAACAACCGTGGCGGCGAAATGCTTACCCGGCAGGCAAAAATCCTCGGAAATTCCATCGGAGCGGAAATTGATTTTGTTGTCAAAGGGATAGATTCCAAATCCCGCACAGCAGTCGCCTCCAGAAAAGATGCCATGATGAAAAAGCGTAAGCTTTTCTATTTCGATACGGATGCCAGCGGACAATACCGTGTTTACGAAGGCCGTGTTGTGCAGGCTCGCGTCATCGCAGTTGCCGAGAAGGTCATCCGTGTAGAAATGTTTGGTGTGGAAACCGCCATTTTGGCACGCGACCTCACATATGACTGGATGGGCGATGCTCGTGACAAGTTCCATGTCGGCGATCAGGTCCTCGTTCGTATTCAGGAGGTAAAGCGTGATTCCATCGAAGAACTTCGTGTGAAAGCAGACGTTAAAAGCGTAACCGGAGATCCCGGCCGTGATAACCTGAAGAAATGCAAAGTTCAGGGTAAATATGCCGGCAAGGTTACAGATGTTCATAAAGGTGTCGTTTTTGTTCGTTTGGGAATCGGTGTCAATGCCGTGGCTCACTCTTGTTATGACAGTCGGATGCCCGGAAAAAAGGATGATGTTTCTTTTGCGGTTACTCGCATTGATGAAGAGAAAAACGTCGCTTTGGGTATCATTACCCGCATCATAAAACAAAACTTTTAATCTTTGCGGAACCGGTTCTGATTTTCCTCGTTGTTGATTTTTCAGAACCGGTTTCGTATATAACGTGAAAGGACGGTTGATTCTTTTGAAATAAAATATTATAATGGAAACGAGGAGATCATGCTATGAAACACACTTATTTGATTGTTTTGGCACTTATACTTACTATTTTGCTGGCTGCCTGTGGCAGAACCGGTTCAATTCCTTCTGACTCATCCTCAGAATCAAGCTCATCTGCGACTTCGGAAACGACGGAATCGCTTTCCGAATCATCTTCTGAATCGTCGGGTGAAAGCACCACGGATACAGACGGAACTTCTACATCTGCCGGGACAGAATCGGCTAATTCAAATTCGTCTTCATCTACATCCGGAGGCGGAAAGACAAACAGTTCCTCATCCGGAAACACATCAAAGCCGAAAGACCAGCCGGCAAGCAGTACCGCCCCGCCGCCAACGCAGTCGTCTGAGGTGGTTTTGCCAAAGGATGCTCTTCCTTCAGATGCCGATGCCATTGCGAACAAAATCATTGAATATATCAATCAGTATCGTGTGGCTCAAGGTAAAGGAACTGCAAAAAAGCTGCCCGGTTTGACGCAAGTGGCAAAATACAGAAGCAATCAGCTTGTTTCCAATTATGCTCATGATTTGAATGCGACCAACGAAGCGACACGGGCTTTTCAATATGGTGAGCATGTCGTTTACGGCGACCTTGATTATTATGACCATGGTGCTCGTGAAGCTATCGGCAAATCCGGAGGCAATAATTCCATTGATGATGTCGCCAATACCATGGCAACTGGATTTAAAAACAGTCCCAGCCATTGGAATTATGTCGGCGGTGCATCCTACAAATACATTGCAGTCGGAGCAACCTATGGCAACGGACAATGGTACATTTGCATTCTCATGACCGATACCAATATTTACGGATAAAAAATCGAATATCCAAACTGAGAATCACTTCTGTCAAATTGACAGGGGTGATTTTTTATTCTATTTGTTTTGAAAGGACAAAAATATTATGAAAAAATCTTTGTTAAAGACGGGCAAGAAAACGGTATCCATTATCTTGGTACTGCTTCTTGCTCTTTCTATTTTCCCCTTCAGTACATTCGCAGCTCCCGCATCCGACATCCCCAAAGAAATGCTCGAAAACAACACACTGGATGCCCTTGAGTATACCGGCTTCAAGCTGCAAGCGTTAAAAGATGCAGGTTTGATCTATAAAAGCGGCGGTTATGGCTCCAGTATCAACAGCAGCTACTTATCCGGTATCGGATATGGTCTGAGTCCTTCGGGAAGAGAGACTGTAGCCAGCGCAGGGACAGCGACTGGACGTGCTCCGGATCTTGCCCGGTTCCGCAGTAACGGTATGTGTTGTGCATCGTATGTTTCTTATTATTACCTCAATTACCTGCCCAACATAAAGGGAGTTGATACGACATTTCTGGCTAACGCAATTACAGCAACCGGCACAAACTCCCAATCAGTTTCGACATGGGTAGCGGCTGGCAACGCTCTGGTTTCAGCCGGGAAAGCACAGAAAATCACTGCCACAAATCAACTGAAGATTGGCGATGTGGTCATTTTCGAGAACGGTTCGACTTATCCGCATGTCGCTCTTTATGCCGGAACCTATGGTGGCCGGCATTTTTTGACTCACGTTGGTAATGAACGTGGTCCTGAGTTTTCGACAATCGAAGGCATGGGAAGTGCCGGCGATAAATCGTCATATTTTGCTTTTGCTTATCGCTTTCCTGACATTACGCATTTTGACAGCGACGGCTATATCGAAGTAAACAAAAAGGATCCGGAAGGCCGAAACCTAAGCGGTGCGGTATTTACAGTTTATTCCGGAGGCACAGCCATTGCGGTTGTTGGTCCGACCAACGCTTCAGGGTATGCCAAATCCAGAGCCATTCCGTATGGAACCTATACCATTACGGAAACAACCTTCCCGGATAAATATACTGCTGACGGTCCGACCTCTTGGACAAGAACAATTGACAGTTCGACACCCAACGCAACAATCACCATCAATGCGATAAACAAATTAAAAGACGGGCATCTTGCTATTATTAAAACCACTCAGCATCATGGTGGAACCGTGTCCGGGTTTACATTCGAGGTCAGAAACAGCAGCAACACACTCATCGGAACCTACACCAGCGGGGCGAGCGGTAAAATTGATATTCCAAACCTCCGTCCGGGTGTATACAGCGTTAAGGAAATCAATTTATCAAGCGATTTCATCGCACCTACCCCCAATCCGAAATCGGTTGAAATCAAAGCTGATGAAACGGCTTCGGTTTCCTTTGATAATATCCGAAAAAGAGGAGTTTTGACAGTCCGCAAAACGGACGCTAACCCTGTTCTCGGCGGATATTCTCTGGAAGGTGCGGTTTTTGAGGTGCGCGACCAAGGTGGTGCTCTTGTTGACACCATTACCACTAATGCTGCCGGAATTGGGCAGTCAAAGATTTTGCCGCTGGGTGTATATAAAATTACGGAAACCAAGGCTCCCTACGGCTTTGTTCGTGATACCACCACATATACATCCACTCTTTCAGGAATTCAAGGTACTGATGCCATCGTTTACGCTCCGGATGTTTCAATTGCAGAGCAGCCGGAAGTCGGCCGCATCAACGTGGTCAAATCAAATGCCAATAAAATGAAAGGCGATTACAACCTTTTCGGTGCGACCTTTGAAGTTCGTGCCGCAGAGGATATTCGCAGACATGACGGTAGCTATTATGCTCATGCAGGCGACCTGATGGACACAATCATTACCGACAGCCAAGGAAAGGCTCAAAGTAAGGATTTACGCTTAGGCAGCTATACTGTCAAAGAAAAAACGGCTCCGTATGGCTATGTCATCAATTCCAACACTTTCCCCCTCAAGTTGGAGTACGGCGGTCAGGAAATCACTCATGTATATGCTACCGCTGAAGTTTCTGAGAATCCGGAAACCGGAATCATCCGCATTCATAAACAAAATGCGAAGCCCGATATGGGTGAGTATGATCTGAAGAATGCGGTTTTCGAGGTTCGTGCAGCTCAGGACATCAAATGTCTGGATGGCACTGTTATTTATAACAAGGGCGATTTAGCGGATACGGTTACAACCAACTCCGCTGGTGAAGCTCAAACCAAGGAATTGCCGCTTGGCGCATATACCGTCCGGGAAAAAACGGCTCCTTTCGGTTTCGTTTTGAATACCCAGCAATATAATCCGGTTCTCAGTTATGCCGGGCAGGACATTCCCGTAACCTACACAGATACGACAATCCCTGAGCAGCCGCAGGTGGGAACCATCACTGTAACCAAATATGATGTGACAACAGACACAAGAGCACAAGGCGATGCCTCCCTCAAGGGGGCTGTTTTTGAGGTTTTTTCAGCTCAGGATATTAAAAAGCTGAACGGCACAATCATTTACAGTAAAGACCAGCTCGTAGACACTCTTTATTGCGGCAGCAATACTTTTGCAACTACCAAGGAGCTGCCGCTGGGAAGCTACTATGTAAAAGAAAAGGTTCCTCCGAAGGGATATAATTTGGATACCTCCCGCCATAATGTGACCATTGAATATCAAGGGCAGGATGTGGCGGTTGTCCGAAAAAACAGTGAAGTCCGGAATAAAGTTATTGAAGGTCAAATCGGACTCACCAAGCATACAAATTTGCCGGATCCCGACATCTCCCCGGAAAATCCTCAGATTGAGCAGCCTTTGGATGGCATCAAGTTCGAGGTTTTCTTGAAAGCTTCAGGCAGCTATGCAAATGCCCTCTCTTCCGAGAAGGATTTGTTAGTAACCAATGAAAACGGATACGCACTCAGCAAGAAATTGCCTTACGGAATTTATACCGTGAAGGAACTGCCCGATGAACAGGGCCGCGACATTAAACTGGTTGATCCGTTCGATATTTTCATCAGTACCGAAGGCCGAATTTATCGGTATATATTAAACGATCCGACATTCACAAGCCTTGTCAAAGTGGTCAAGGTTGACAGTGAAACCGGAAAGACCATCCCTGCGGCCGGTGTATCCTTCAAGATCAAGGACCTCTCTACCGGGAAATGGGTTGTGCAGCACATCAATTATCCGGTTCCGGTTGACATTGACGTGTTTGAAACGGCTCCGGATGGCACTCTGGTCATGCCGGAAGTTTTAATAAGCGGAAATTATGAATTGTACGAACAGGCAGCTCCATGGGGCTATGTTCTCACAAAAAATCCCGTTCCGTTTACAATTCATTCCACACAAAAGGATCCTGCTCTTGCTGAGGTCATCATGGCCAACAATCCGCAAAAAGGCATTATCAAGGTTGAAAAGAAAGGCAATATGTTGACCGGAGTTCAGATTGCCGATACTTCGTTCGGAAAGCAGTATACACCTGTATACAGCCTCGCCGGATTAAAAGGTGCGGTATTTGAAATCAAAGCCGCCGAGGATATTTATACTCCTGACGGCACTCTTCGCTATGCCAAAGGAACGGTCGTGGATACAATCACAACCGGCTCTGATGGATATGCCGAGTCCAAGCAGCTCTACCTCGGACACTATATCGTAACTGAAACCAAGGCTCCGGTCGATTTCATTCTTGACAAGACTCCTCACGATGCCTTCCTTGAATACGAAGGTCAGGAAAAGGATGTTGTCAGTACCCAAATCGGCATCGGCAACACAAGGCAAAAGGTTGAAATAGACCTTCAAAAACTGATGGAACGTCCCGTTAATGCTCCGGAGGGATTCAATCCTTATCAGGATGTTATTTTTGGTTTGTTCGCCGATGAAGACATTAAAGCCGCAGATGGATCCGTCGTTATTGCAAAAGGTTCCCTTGTCGCTTTGATGCAAATTGATGATAACGGAAAAGGTGTGGTATCCGGGGAACTTCCTTTTGCAAAATACTATGTCCAAGAAGTGCAAACCAATATCTTCTACCAGCTCAACAGCAAGAAATACCCGGTTACTCCAGAATATGCAGGGCAGGATGATGAGACTTCCACAGTTCAGGTCAACAACGGCGGAATCGCTTTGCCGAACGAGTTGAAACTGGGAAGCATCATCATTGAAAAAACCGGTGAGATGCTGGTAGGAGCCACGAAGTCCAGCAACGAGGATAATGAGTTGTATACACCTGTTTATGAACTCTGCAATCTGCCCGGAGTAACCTTTGACATCATTGCGGATGAAGACATTTATGATGTTTACGGCCGCTTAATTGTTTCCAAAGGTACAATCGTGGATACGGTAACAACCAATGCCGCAGGTGTCGCAACAAGCAAGCTTTTGCATCTCGGCAAATATATTTTGGTCGAAACCAAGGTCCCGCATGGAATTATTCTTGATTCTACACCACATCCCATTTCGCTGGACTTCGAGAGCCAATTGGTGGAAAACATTCTTGAAGAGCACGCTTCTATTCACAACGAAAGACAGAAAGCTGAAATTGAACTGCTCAAAAACTGCGAAATGCCGGAAAATCCGCCCGAAGATTTTAATCCTTATCAAGATGTAATTTTCGGCTTGTACGCTGCTGAAGACATTAAAGCAGCAGACGGCAAAACAGTTATTCCTGTCGGCTCCCTTATGGAGTTCATCACCTTCGATAAATCCGGTAAGGCGGACGTAAAAACAGATTTGCCCTTCGGTAAATTCTACGTTCAGGAATACCAAGCCCATTCCGGATATGTTCTCAATGACATGAAATACGATTTGTCCTTTGATTATGACGTCAATGGAGGTAAGGTCGTAACAGTAAAAGTCAACGAAGGCAATCCTATTGAAAACAAACTCCAAAAAGGCAGCCTGAAAGTGATTAAAACCTTTGAGGGAACCGATGTCCCCATTAAGGGTGTTCCGTTTATCATTACGGGCAAAACCTTGGTGGGAACCGAAGTAACCATTCATGCAGAAACCGATGAGAATGGAGAAATCCATTTGGAGAACCTTCTTGTCGGCGATTATACTGTCACAGAACTGGAATCCGAATTAACAAACGGATATATTCTTTCGCCGGCGGAAAGCACTAAAGTTGTCGGAAACCAGCTTGCGGAAATGAAAATCCACAATCTTCTTCAGCGCGGTTCTCTCCAGATTATAAAAACCTTTGAGGGGAAAACCACTCCAATCAAGGGTGTCAAGTTTACAGTCGAAGGCACTTCATTGACCGGCATCCCGTTCTTCGGAGAGTTTTATACCGATGAAAATGGCGAAATTCTGATTGAAAATCTGCCAATCGGCGACTATAAAGTTCGTGAAATCGCTTCCGACCTGACCGACGGCTACACCTTGTCTGAAGAGCAGACCATAACCGTTGCCTACAACGAAATCACAGAGATGCGGATTGAAAACAAGCTGATTATCGGTATGGTCAAAATCCATAAGATTGACGCTGCTACCGGAAAACCCATAGAGGGTGCTGTTTTCGGTTTGCGTGATATGGACGGAAACCTGCTTAAAAAAGCGACCAGCGACAGCAATGGTTGGGCGGAATTCCTGAACATTGCTTACGGGGATTACGAAGTTTATGAGATCGAGGCAGCTCCCGGATACAAAAAGACCGATGCTGTTTATAATGTCAAAATCCGTGAGCATGACGTTATCATCGAGTTTGAAGTAACAAACGAGAAAATCCCGGAGATCCCTGACAATCCGGACAATCCCAAAACCGGCGACGACTCCAATCCGTGGTTATGGCTCGGAATGATGGCTTTATCATCCTCGCTTTTGGTAATCACTATGCTTTCCAAGAAGACTCGCGGAAAGAAGGTAAGCAGTAATGCTTAACTTTTTTATCGGAGCACTCTCAGGTTCAATTGTATCAGTAGCTTTCATTTGCCTATTTATATCAGCAAGTCAAGCTGACCGGGATATGGAAGCTGAAATACAAAAACAAAATAAAAACTAAGCTTGAGGGCCGGCAGTAAAATGTCGGCCCTCATCATTTTTTGGAGGTGTTCAAAATGGAAAAACAGCGATGTAAAACTCACGTCCGTGTATTACATGGATTTTTAAACTCTGTCCGCGGCAATTGGCGAAATTCGATTTTTATCGAATGCAGCGTTTGCCGATGCGGCAACTGCGAACGGGAAGATTTTCTGTTCGCACCGGCTGAGGATGGCACACCACTTCTGCTTCCGGTTTCGGATGCGGAAATCGTATTCGGCAGGATGATTGATAAAAGCGAATGCCTCGATATTGTGAGCAACGCAAGGTTCGAGGATTTGTTCTGCCTGTATCTGAAAAAGTTCAGAGAAACAGAGCCTTCCTGCCCTCTGTTGAAGCTTTGTGCAGAGCAGTCGAAGCTCGAAGACTTCTGAAAAATTAAAAAATGTTAAGGTGGTGGGAGTATATAGTCAGGAACCTATTTAATTTCTGAAAGGAGATGATGAAACTCATGAAAAACAAGAAACTGAAATGTCCATATTGCGGCCGTACCGCTGTGTTAAAACCTGCCTCCTTTGTTTATGGCGACAAGGCTCTTGAAGAGCACGTTTATATTTGTCCCGGATACCCGGCATGTAATTCCTATGTGGGAGTGCATCGCGGAACGCTCAAGCCCAAAGGGACTCTGGCAAACGGAGATCTTCGGAACCTTCGCATCCACACACATAAGCTTTTTTCTCAGTTTTGGGAAAACGGCATCATGACCAAAAAGCAGGCTTACCGATGGATTCAATATAAATTTGCGTTGACCGAGAATCAGGCACATATCGGGAATTTTTCCGAGTATATGTGCGGCCAGCTCATGGACGAGTGCAGAAAGACATTAGAAAACAACCGAATCGCCTGCTGAAAGGAGGCAAATTAAATGACAGCCGTATCAAGAGAAAACTTAATAATCGAAAATCTGGATGTTGTGAAGTGGAGTATCTATAACAACATTCAAGTCAATGAGCGTGTGCAAGGATTAGGATATGATGATTTGTACCAAGTCGGCTGTCTTGCCTTATGCGAAGCTACCCTAAGCTATGACGAAAGCACTAAGTTCCAGACCTACGCTCAGGTATTTGTTCGCAATCGCCTTATTGACCACTGCCGCAAGATCAAACGCTTTCAGGATAAAACCTGTTATCTGGAGAATCCGATTGATGAAGCTGAAGGAACCGAATATTCCAGTCTGATGGCAACTCCGGCAGATAAACCTGAAGACCAGCTATATGCCGATGAGATTAATAACCTGCTGCAAAGCGTAAAGCAGAAATACTCCGGGGTTACGCTGAAAGGCATTGAAGCCATTGAATTGAAGATAAAGGGATATTCCGGGGTTGAAATCGCCGCCCTTTACAAAGTGAAGCCGAACCTTCTTGGTGCATGGATCTCCAGAGCAAAGAAAAAGCTCAAGGAAGATGAGGATTTTATGGCCGCATTTCCCGACCGCTGTTGATAAATCCGCTTCAATATCGTATAGAGTAAAAAAATGAAAAGAGGGTTTTTATGGTTACATTCTATACGGCACTGGGCAGATATGAATTGCGAAACACGCAGGAAGGCAGCCATCCGGTTGTGATTCTAAACCATCGTGAACACTGTCTTTCCATTCAGGAAATGATTATATGGTCAAGTCTGATATGGTCCGTCTATAACTATGATGAGTTGGCAAACATCTTTCATCAGAAGGAACGGGAGGCTCATGTGCTGGGCGACGCTGAATTTGACGATTATATTGCAAGGTTGGAACGACGTGGATTAATTTCCTCCGGTAAAGGATATACAGCGATCGAAGCTTTGTATGCTCTGGTTTCCAAACTTTATATTGTTCCGCTAAGTGAAAGCTTATGGACCAAGGTGGGAGCGTTTTTCCATTTGACCTTCAGACGTCATATTCCGTTTTCCGTTACCAAGAAGATATTTGCGGATCCGCAGCTATGCCCGGAGGAAAAATCGTTATTGTCGTTGACTCGGCAGGCAGCTCTGACAACAGAGGATCTGATTCGCTGCGTAGACAGTAAATCGACCGATATTTCTAACGAATCAAAGCTGATGGCAGCATTATATCCCGACGGTATCCCCGCAGCCAGCAGCCGAAACGAGTTTACCGGCATGACGTCGCCAAACCGGATTTCCGTCACGCAAAATATAGTGAACCTTTACCTGCACAAGCAGATTCTATTTGAAACCATTTAAGGAAGTGCTGCCATGGATATGCGAGAATTTGTCCGAATACAGCCGCTTGACGCATCGGAAATATACAATGAGCTGCTGCCGGCGATTGCCGATTGTCAGTGGAATGACGATATTGTAGATATGCGGCTTAACAATCCTTTCTTCCCGTTTTATGAGGAATTGTTTATAGACCTTGCCTTCGGTGCGGAAAACGCATCGGATCAATGCAATTCACTATATAGATGTGATTATAAAATCAAACATCCGGAGGCGGCACAACAATTGCTCTGGTTTGAAAAAGCTTTATTTGCATTGAGTTTCAGCACATTCGACATCATGATAATCATGGGTATGTACGACTCGAATGAAGCGAATCAGTTAAAACAGGATGCTGCCGATGATATTGCTCAATTGTCAAAGAAGGATGCTTTTGATTTATTGTTTCGGACATTTGACTATCTTATGCAGGTGCAGCAGCTCCGGGCAACGCATCAATCTCTGCTTGTCTTGCTGGGCGAACTGAGCGATAACAATGATGTGGAATTTGAGGAGATACAAAATGGGCAAATATGATTTGTGGTACTCTCTTCCTTACCTCGATTCAAGGTCGAATGAAAATCAAAAGCTGGACTGCATCTCCATTCGATCTACCTTGGAGGAATTGTCTCAGAAGGCTCGCTGTCATTATTACAGTGACGAAATAAATGATTTGCTGAACATGGCAGCATATCTTGAGAATGACATTGACCGAGCGATTATGTCGTTTGAATCGCTTCCTTACCGAAATCAGCGGTCAGAAGATGAATCCGGAGTCTATTGGTTCAACGCTGTAATCGCCTTGTATAACGGTACGGATATGGAATGTCTTCAAGAAAATGAAGACGATTATGACACCAATGAATTTCAATATCGGATGCGAAAGCTTAATGCGGTCTTCAGTCTTGATAAAGCCACCATGATAAATCTCATGTCTACGGTTTTGAGCCTTGTATTTCGTTACTTCACGATTAAAACAACCATTGAGGCTGTGGTAGGGATAGATGAAGAGATGCAGCATCGGCAATCATTATTCAAGAAAAATGGCAAGGTTATTCTGGCAAACACAGAATATTTATAAATTGACAGGAGTTATCATTATGTATGAAAAGCCACATTTCCCCAGTACAATTGAAGAGCTTGAAAGCAGCATTAAGAAAAGACAGGACTTGCAGGAGATAATGAAATGTACCAACGCTTATTATCGAAAGCATAAAACCTTGGATGGATGCCCTGATGCCGACAAGCTTGACATTGATAAATTAAACAAACGCTTATCGCACTCTGCCGACAAACCATTCCCGAATGAAAATTTACGGTTGAATCTGACTACCATAAAACAAGAGCAAACCCGGTTACTTAACCAACTGGCTCTGCGTGATGCCGGAGACGGCTGGACATTCAACGGCGGCCAGATAGTAATTGACCGTGAAAAGAACGATATACTATTATGCGATTCTTCAGATGAAATTCTTCAGCGAATTCAAAAGCTGGGAGTCATATTTTATGCAAAAACCGAAGACGGAACCCCTCGAATGATGTATTTTGAGCATATTTTGCGTGAACTTCTTGAAATGACAAGAAAATACGATGAACTGTATCCCAAATAAATTAAGGAGAATGATGATGAAACAGATACCCGCACCCTTATATAAAAAAATACTCACAACCGCCTTCATCGGAGGCGGTTGTATGCTGTTCGGACTAATATATTTTATTGCAACGAAGGACAGCGTCCTACTGTTACTCAGCGCAGCCCTACTGGTCAGTTGTGCATGGAAGGCATTTTCTCTCTACCGCCTCGCCGTAAAAGAAGAATTCAATATAGTAGAAGGAACCTGCGTCGGTGTCAGCTCCGGACTGGTCGGGAAAATGAAAACCATACGCATGATGGATGATGCAGCCATAGAAACAACGCTAAAATTGGCGAAAAACTGCAAATTCAATATCGGAGACCGCTATCGTCTTTATTTCGATAAACGGAATCAGTATAAAACCGGCAGCGGATTCCTCGATACAGCTCTGTCAACCGGAAACTTCTTGGGATATGAGCTTTTACCGGAAAAAGAAAAGGACATTTCTGACAATAAATGCGACCAGTTGAAATAACGATATTTTATTTTCCGATTTGCCACAATGCTGAATCTTGTGAATGAATTGTGATAATATTGTGAATTTACTATGTGATGACTTGACTTGACGATGATTCTATATTATTATGATTAACACTGTTAGCAAATTGGGAGGTATTTATGTATATGGAAGTTATTGCGGAACAACTATTACAGCTTATGGAGGGAATGCCAAGGAAAGCGCCGCAGAATTGGCTTGCCGACTTTAGCAGAGGTGAGCTTTTTTTGTTAAATCATCTGAATTCAAATAAAGGTATAGGCTGTCCCAGTGAAATGAGTGAAGCAATGCAGGCAAGCAGAGCAAGAATTGCCGCCGCACTTAACGGCTTGGAGCGCAAAGGTTGGATTACACGGGAATCGGCTACAGATGGAGACCTCCGCCGTAAGCTTGTACGGTTGACACCGGAAGGAGCCAAACATATTAAAGAATTCCGAAAAAAAGCACTTGAAAATATCACTAAGCTTTTGACAAAGCTGGGCGAACAGGACGCGACGGAATACCTGCGTATTACACAGCGCATGGAAACCATTTCTCGTGAATTAAAATTTGACCTGTAACTTGGGGCAAATTTTTTTACCCATAAGATTAACACTGTTAGCAATAATTACGAAAGGATCATGATTATGAAAGAAAAGCTACGGCAATTTATGATCGGGCGATACGGCACTGATAATTTAGGCAGAGTTATGAGCATTGCGGCTCTGGTGATAATCGTTTTGGGTATGTTCTTTCCGATATTATCCGGCCTTGCAATGGCGATAATGATTTTAAACATTTTCCGTACATTAAGCCGCAACACTTATAAGAGATCACAGGAAAATCAAGTCTACCTGCGATTTGAACGCAAAATAACAAGCCGGTTTTCCCTTTGCAAACGTCGCTTTAAGGAACGCAAAACGCACAAGTATTTCAAGTGTCCTTCCTGCAAGGTGATGTTACGCATTCCGAAAGGAAAAGGGCAAGTGACCGTCACCTGCACGAAATGTCGTGCTGAGTGTAAAAAAAGGAGCTGATCTATGTTCGGATACATTATGATGAACCCGAATGAACTGAGCAAAGAAGATAAGGAGCTTTATAATTCGCTTTATTGCGGACTGTGCAGAAGACTTGGTGAGTTTCACGGTATAAGCGGTCGTATGACATTGACCTACGATATGACCTTCTTAGCCATGCTGCTCTCCTCTTTATATCACGAAAAAGAATCTGACGGAACTCAAAAATGTCTTATACATCCGCTCCACAGCCATAAATATATTTACTCCTCCGCTACGGATTATGCGGCGGATTTAAGCATTGTATTAACGTATTACAAATGCCTTGACGATTGGAACGATGACCATAATATCGTTGCGTTAGGCGGAAGTAAAGCTTTACAGAAAAAAGTCGAGCTGGCAGTTTCCCGATGGCCGCGGCAGTGTGCCGCTGTTGCGAATGGTATAGCAGCTTTGAGCGAAATGGAACAAAACAATGAAATAAATCCGGATTTGCCTGCTAATTGTTTCGGTAATATCATGGGCGAATTATTTGTTTGGAATGAAGACGAATATGCTGACACGCTCAGGAGAATGGGCGCGGCATTAGGTCGTTTTATATACATACTGGATGCTGTCAATGATTTGCATGATGACTTAAAAAAAGAACGGTATAATCCGCTGGTTTCTCTGATGAATACCGATTTCACCTCCATGCTTACCATGCTCATCGGAGAATGCACAAAGGAATTTGATAAATTACCCTTGGAACGGAATGTGTCCATTATGAGGAATATTCTGTATTCAGGAGTTTGGATGAAATACAAGTTGAAAGAGAGGGCTGAATAATATGTCAGATCCATATCAGGTTTTGGGTGTCAGTCCCTCTGCTTCTGAGGATACGATTTCTCAGGCATATCGAAAGCTGGCAAAAAAATATCATCCGGATTTGAACCCCGGAAATACGGAAGCGGAAAAGAAAATGCAGGAGGTCAATGCCGCTTATGAGCAGATCCGCACACAAAAGCATGGCGGCGCGACTTATGAACAGCCGAACCGCAGCTCAGGCGGAAATCCATACGGTAATCCATTTGGCGGCTCTCAAGGTAATTCCAACGGCAACGGACAATACAATCCCTTCGGAGACGGTCCCTTTGCAAGCGGCGGCGGATTTGATCCGTTCGACATTTTCAATATGTTCGGCGGCGGACAGCAGCAACGGCAGCGACAGCAACAACATAAACCGGGTTCACCCAAAATGCAGGCTGTCCATAACTTTGTTCAGCACCGGCAATATTCTGAAGCGATACGGGTATTATCCGAAATGCCGGAGCGCAATGCCGAATGGTATTACTACAGTGCCTTAGCCAATGCCGGAGCCGGCAATCGTGTCACCGCATTAAATCACGCACGGGACGCAGTTCGTCGGGAGCCTTCCAATGATGAGTATCAGGAATTGTTAGAGCAGTTTGAACAGGGCAGCTTTGAATATCAACAGGCTGGTCAGGGTTTTGGATTTGATATGAGCAAAAAAGGCGGTCTGATGGCACAGCTATGTTTTGCCGGAGTATTATGCTACTGCTGCTGCCGCCCATGCTGAAGACTTACTTAAAACGAAAATAAACCAAAGGAGATAATAACATTATGGGAAAAGTAATCGGAATTGACTTGGGAACCACGAATTCATGCGTGGCTGTCATGGAGGGCGGAAAGCCCGTAATCATTTCAAGCTTTGAAGGCAACCGCACCACTCCGTCGGTGGTCGCATTCACAAAAACCGGAGAACGGTTGGTGGGACAATCCGCACTCCGGCAAGCTGTAACAAACAGTGAAAGAACCATAACCTCAATTAAACGGGAAATGGGAACCGAGTATTCCGTGAAAATCGACGGAAAGAAGTATTCGCCGCAGGAAATCTCGGCGATGATACTGACAAAGCTTAAAAAAGACGCAGAAGAATATCTCGGCACAAGCGTTTCGGAAGCGGTAATTACCGTTCCCGCTTATTTTACAGATTCGCAGCGTCAAGCTACAAAGGATGCCGGAAAGATTGCAGGACTTGAAGTGCATCGGATTATAAACGAGCCGACAGCCGCGGCCGTCGCTTACGGTGTGGATAAGGAATACGCACAGAAGGTTCTGGTATTCGATCTCGGCGGCGGTACATTCGATGTTTCGGTGCTGGACATTCAAAACGGTGTAATCGAAGTCTTAGCAACCGCAGGCAACAACCGTTTGGGCGGCGACGATTTTGACCGATGCGTTATGGATTATATTCTTGATGAAATCAAACGGGAGCATAAGGTTGATGTATCAAACGATTTTGCGGCAATGGAACGGATTCGTGAAGCGGCTGAAGCAGCTAAAATCGAATTGTCAAATTCCACGGCGGCGCAGATAAACCTGCCCTATCTTACCGGAAAAGACGGAGCTATGTTTCATGTAGATATGACCTTCACCCGCCAAAAGTTCAATGAATTGACGGCTCATTTAGTCAAGGCGACAACAGCTCCGACCAAGCAGGCTCTCGCTGATGCTCATGTTTCCGCAAGTGATCTGTCAAAAATTCTAATGGTGGGAGGATCTACCCGTATTCCCGCTGTGCAGGATGAAGTAAAAAATATAACCGGAAAAGAAGGGTTTAAGGGAGTTAATCCGGATGAATGCGTTGCTATCGGTGCGGCATTGCAGGGCGGTGTTCTTGCAGGTGAGGTAACAGGACTGTTATTGCTTGATGTTACACCTCTTTCGCTCGGAATAGAAACGATGGGTTCAATGTGTACTCCTGTTATAGAGAGAAACACTACCATACCTATTTCAAAGAGCCAGATATTTACTACTGCCGCTAATTTTCAACCGTCCGTTGAAATCCACGTTCTTCAAGGGGAACGTCCGAGAGCAAACCAGAACAAAACATTAGGAAAATTTAAATTGAAAGGCATTCAGCGTGCTATGAGAGGTGTTCCGCAGATTGAAGTAACCTTTAATATAGACGCTAACGGAATTGTAAACGTCAGCGCCAAGGATTTGGGAACCGGTAAACAACAGGATATAACCATCGAATCATCTTCCAATATGAGCGATTCTGAAATCGAACAGGCAAAGAGAGACGCAGAGCAATATGCTTCGGAGGATGCTCAGTTCAGAAGCGAAAATGAAGCTGTAAATCATTTGGAGCAGTTAGTCCATCAGGCTGAAGCACTTCATGCGGACAAAAAGAAATTGAGCAAAGACGAACGCAATGCCCTTTCGCAGCCTATCAAGGATGCAAGAAAAGCCTTGAAGAGCAAGGAGAACAACGAAATTCAGGCGGCTACAACGGTATTGGAGCAGACTGTATCCGCATACATCAATAAGTAATGTCCGAATGAGGTGAAAGAAAAAATGAATAAGGAATATAATCATTGCCTGATTGTTGCCTCTGTTAATCAGGGATACAGCAATTCATTAGTGGAAACAGCTAATCTGGCCGGCGCAAGAGGCGGCACTGTATTGCAGGCTAAAAATATTGAATATGGGGAGTCAAATGAGACTTTACAGCATGAGCAGGAAGTAATCTTAATGCTTGTAAAAAAAGAATTTGAACTTGATATTGTAAATGCTGTTAATGAGAATTTCGGGTTCAACAGTGAAGCGCATGGGACAATACTGTCTTTGCCGGTTGATAATGTTGTCGGACTTTTTGAATGAAGAACTTTCCGAAAGGGGCATGGTATTGGGGAAAAAGAATATGCGGAAAAAGGCATCTGTCAACGCAAATCCTTTTATCTTAGAGCTGTCAGGCTCATATGATTTTGGATTTCCTCCGGAATTTTTGCCGGCCGGTGTGGAAAAGGATACCGCTATGCCCGATTATTCCGAAGAAATCAAGGAGCTGATATTCCGGTATAAAGAACTGCTGATGGTATATACCTGTGCGGCTGCGGAAATGCGTTCCCGGCTTGATATTCTTAACATCGAATTTAGTTTTCGCAATAATCAACCTCCGATGAGCTGCATCAGCACCCGCATAAAACGCTCCTCCAGCTTAATCAGAAAAATGAAAAGAAACAATATACCTCTTTTAATCGAGAATATTGAAAAACATATTGATGACGTCGCAGGAATCAGAGTAGTCTGCTCCTGTGTTGATGATGTATATATGCTTTCTCAGGTGATAATCAATCAAGATGACCTTGAAGTTATCTCTCAAAACAACCATATTACCGATCCGGCATCAGGCAAATATAGTAGCTTACATATGATTATCCGTGTTCCTGTTCGTTTTGAAAGCAGTCTGAAGAATGTAAAAGTTGAGGTTCAAATCCGAACGATTGCAATGGATTTTTTGGACACATTTGAATATGAATTCAAATGTAAGTTTAATGAAGATGAAACAAACAGTGTATCGGAAACAGCCACAGATGTTGTTTCGGATACGGATAACTTATACAAGGGGAAAATATATGAATAACTCGAAAAAGAAAATGACCTCTATCGGTGGACAAGCCGTGATGGAAGGAGTTATGATGCGCGGACCGGAAAGCTCGGCGATTGCGGTCAGACGTCCGGACGGCGAAATTGAAATTAAAACAACTCCGATAAACTCTTTTGTTAAAAGGGTTGGAATTGCGAAAATTCCGATTCTGCGTGGTGTTGTATCTTTTTTCGAGAGTATGGTTGTCGGAGTGAAAGCAACGATGTATTCGGCAGAATTTATTGACATTGAGGGCGATGCGGATGCAAAGCCTTCAAAGTTTGACCAGTGGCTGGAACGTCGTTTCGGTGAAAAGCTGATGCCGGTCATTATGTGGATCTCCGTTGCACTCGGATTGGTGCTGAGTGTTGGGTTGTTTATGCTGTTCCCGACCGTTGTGGCCGGCTTTATAAAAAGCGTATTCACCAATGAAACCTTCATAAAATTCCCCAAGGCATTTGTTGATGCGATTCAAGGTGTTGTCACAAACCGGATTTTTTTAAATCTGTTGGAAGCCTGTATCCGCATTTGCTTGTTTTCGCTGTATATGTGGGCGGTTTCGCATATGAAGGATATGCAGCGCATTTTTGAATATCACGGTGCGGAGCATAAAACCATTGCGTGCTATGAGGATGGTGCGCCGCTGACTCCGGAATATGCAAAAACATTCACACGCTTTCATCCTCGATGTGGCACGAACTTTTTGCTTATTGTAATGATTATGAGTATCCTGCTGTTCTCGGTTTTAACTTGGGAAGGTGTCTGGATGCGTATCGGTATGAGGCTTTTGCTCATGCCTGTTGTCGCGGGGCTTTCTTATGAGATTATCAAGTTTGCAGGCAGGAGCCAAAATAAAATCGTGAAAATGCTGATTCGTCCGGGACTCGCACTTCAAAAGCTTACCACCCGCGAACCGGATGAAGCACAGCTTGAAGTTGCCATTGCATCGCTAAAAGCGGTTTTGCCAAAACAGGAAGGCGCAGACACTTGGTAATGAAATCAGTTAATGAAAAAACGTGAAAGAAGGCATGTTTTGTGGCAAGGGAGCGATACCTTGTTGGTGTCAGCGATGAAGAGCTTCAACCTAATGCAAAACCGGAAGGACCTAAAACTCCAAAAGGAAAATGGGAAAATTATTGGTATCACCACAAATGGCATACTGTCGCCGGTGTATCCGTCGTGGCAGTGCTTGCGGTGTTCATCCACCAGATGGCGACAAAACCGAAGTATGACTATACAATTATTGTGGCAATAGACAGCTACGTCGGTGAGTCGGCCCAAAATCGGCTTCGGATAGAACTTGAAAACTGCGGACGCGACTTAAACGGCGACGGTGAAGTAAAGGTCGCTCTTGATGTTCTCAACATGAACATGACCGGAGCCGATCCGCAGATGTTGCAGGCAAATCAGACCAAGCTTATGGCTAACTTTCAGATGGGTGATGTCATGCTCTATGTCTTCGATGAACCGACATACAAGGCAAGGTTCGGCAAAACGGCCGATCAGGAAGCCATTGTGTTTTTTGCACCGATAGGTCTGGAAAATGCCGACATATCGCCTGAGTGGAATTATTGGAATTGGATAAACTCTCCGCTGCGTAATGAGCCGGAGATGCTTTCATCAACAACCAACCAGATGGAATTTCCGAAAGATTTATATTTTGGTGTAAGACAGTCATCCGGAACTGCTGCCAAACACGCACAAAAACGGGATGAATGTTTGGAATTACTGCAAAATTTTATAACCGGTACAGCACAAATCATTCCTATTAAATGATGAAGGAGGATGATATTTATCAATGGCAATTAGAATCATCACTGACAGTTCTTGTGACCTGCCTTATTCCATTCAAGAGGAGCTTGGAATTGATATTATACCGATGCTCATTAGCTTCGGCAAGGAGGAATACCTTGACGGACGCGATATGGATGCTTTGCGTTTTTATGAATTGCTTCGCCAATCGGAGGAATTGCCAAAAACCACGCAGATAACTCCGCCTCAGTTTGAAGATATTATCCGTTCATATGTCGATTCAGGAGACTCGGTTATATTAATGCCGATTTCCCGTGAACTTAGCGGTACATATGCCAACGCTTGCATGGCCTGTGCAAGCTTTCCCGATGACAATGTGGTTGTTATTGATACTTTAGCGGTTACCTTCGGCTTGGGACTGCTCATTCGTATTGCCGCCAAGCTTCGTGATAGTGGAATGGCATTTGATGAATTGACAAAAAAAATTAACGACGTCAAATCACGCATAAAACTTTTCGCTGTTGTCGGAGATTTGAATTATTTACGGTTGGGCGGACGTCTATCCTCAGCCGGAGCGGTACTCGGAACTCTTTTGGGTATTAAACCTATTATTACCGTTGCAGACGGAAAGGTCTTTGATATTGATAGAGTCCGTGGTATGCGTGTGGGTTATAACAGAATTCTTGACCATGTTGAAAAACACGAGATTGATACCGATTATCCTATTTCATTCGGGCATTCCGATGCTCCGGATTTTATGACCGAACTGATGAAGGTTGCAGATGAACGCATGGATCATAAGGAAACTTGCATAAGCGGAATCGGCCCGATAGTAGGCACACATGTTGGTCCCGGCGCGGCAGGGATTGCGTTTGTTGCAAAATAAATCGACTTTTTCTATATTGAAATGATTTGGAGGTGTTTATTATGACCAATGGAGCTGCTATCGGATACATGATCCGAGCCGCAGAGCAGGCAGAGATTGACCGTGAAACAATCAGGCTGCTGGAGTCCTACATGAGAGAGCAAATGGAATTCCACGACGAGGATGAAGCTGAAGAAAGTTATAACTCGTTTTCATAGGCAATCTAAGTGAAGTAGAAATTTTCGTGAAATGCGATTTTAGTAGTGAAAGATGGTGACATTATCGAAAATGGCAGCCTCAAAGACTTTATTGAAAAAGGAGGTTTCTACACAGAATTTTGTAGCAATCGGTTTAAACAGGCATTATAAACACCTATATTCCCTGAAAATATTATAGTGAGGAGAAAAAACCATGACTAACACCGTATTGTTCAGCGCAAAAAACAAAGAAGAAAACGCAACCGGTAAAAACGAACATGCAAAAAGAGTGGCCGCCGCTATTGCTGATGCAACCAACTTATCCTCCTACCCTATCGGGAAGCACACGTCCATACCTATCACAAATGTTTTGTTTATCGGATGTGAGGTGCATGGAGACGGCAAGCCTACGCGTGATTTTCTCAGAGTGTTAAACGAGCTTAATCCCAAAGACGTCAAGACAGTGGCGATTTTTTCCGTTGCTAAAAGCGGAACAGTTTCGGCACTGGCTGCGGCAAAACCCATTCTTGAGGCGAAAGGCATTCCGGTTTGCGATGAAGAGTTTTTCTGTAAGGGAGCGTCCGGCTTCAGCAACAGAGGCTGCCCTACAGAAAAAGATCTGCAAGATGCCAAAGAATTCGGAGCAATGATAGCAGCGAAGTATAGATAGAAATAAGAATGATAAATAAATTTTGCCCTTTTGCATCTTTTGCAAAAGGGCTTGTCTCTTTATATATTGAAACGATTTGGAGGTGTTCGTTTATGAATAACGGAACTGCTATCGGATACATGATTAGAGCCGCAGAGCAGGCAGAGATTGACCGTGACACAATCCGAATGCTGGAGGCACTGATGAGAGAACAGATGGATTTCCATGATGAAAAGGAGGCTGAGGAGAGTTATAATTCGTTTTTTTAATGAATTTTTTCAAATACACTTTATGATTTCAAGTTACTGTTTGAAAACCTCTCTATATTATTAAGCTAAATAATTAACCCAAATATTTTGCTTAATTTATCATTTAAGCAAAATTTAAGCCAAATAATTTGGTTTAATGCTTGCAACATTCAAAATGATTTGATATAATAACAATCGTAAACAAA
>JGI994J12354_10000636_pt1 | contig 34906 bp, 27 predicted proteins | sample IntmicLarv3ML3BL_FD_12354 | JGI IMG/M metagenome (IMG submission 12354) | reverse complement strand
CTGTTTCGAGCTTTCGCCGCATAACAACTAAGCAGTTCTTCTTTATCTTCTCTTATCTCACGCCAATTCATTGCATTTTTCCTTTCAGGCTTTTGATAATTATACTACATTGCCGTGAGATATTAAAGCCATTATTTTCTTTTTAAATATAAGACATAAAACCAATATAACTGCTGAAACACCCAAAACTACACCTGCAAGCAGATAGTTCTTCGTAACATAGGTATATCCTATGATACAGGAACCCAATACTCCAGGAATTCTTCCAATTGTTGAATACAACAAAAATGTCCTTACCTTTAACGGTGAAAGCCCAAGGATGTATGAAAATACATCCTTGGGAAGCCCTGGTATGAGAAACAATACAAATACCAACATTCCTGCTTTCTTCGTCTCTGCCAAATGCTTAAATTTTTCATAAGTTTCTGGCTTGATGAACAGAGCCACTGCCTTTTTTCCAAAAATTCTTGAAATATAGAATACAATTAATGAGCCTATTGTCTGCCCTATAAGTGAATATACAACACCCATAAATATTCCATATACCATACCTCCGGCAAACTGGATTGCCATCCCTGGTATAACTGCAATTACCACTTGCAGAATCTGAATACCCACAAATATAAAGACACTCTTATATCCGGTTCTCTTAAGAAAATCACTGGTTTTAGTTGCCATTTCATATATGCCATCTGTATCACCATAAAATTGCTTGATTGAGGGTCCAAACTTAATTGAAACAATTACTATTGCTACTATAATCAAAAGAAACACTATTAAATTAATTATCTCAGAAACCTTAGGCTTTTTCTTTATAATTTTCATCAAATATCCTATCTTTTAATAATTATATGATTGATTTGTCAACAGTTGCTTTAATTCTTTTACATCTTCATCACTCAAAGTAAAATACAGAGAACCATTTTCCGATTTTCCGCCATCATATGAATATGCATCAATTAAAAATACATTTTTCTCATTGATAGTATCTGCAAAACCTTTGTTTTTTATAATGGATATCACCTTTTCCACATCTGAACTTTTCAAACCATCATAGATACTCTCAGTTCCATATCTCTCCATTGAGAAATGAGCATCTTCTTTAAGTGACCTCATGTAAACATGATAATTTGAATTTTCATCCAGATTTACACTTTTATCTGCACATATGTCTATTATTCCAAATATTTTTTCCTTTTCTACCTCATTGTTCATTTTTATTATCATTGCCATGGCTTTAGGTGTTTTACTTGATATTTTATATAAACTACTGAACTTCTTTAATCCTACATATCCCAAAACATTAATTTGATCATTTAGGAAATTTTGCTCCCATGAATTAATATCATTATGGCGGATCTTGTCTTCAACATTCAGACTGTTATATTCTTCTGAATAAACTTTCCACAATTCATTCATTTTATCTGTATCATTCATGTTAAACATATGTGAATTGAGTTGAATCGTTAATCCTTCTGAATCAGGCAGTTTAGTTTTCTTTTCGCTATACTCTTCATCAGTAAGAGTAACTCGTCTAATATACTCCTTACCTTCCTGAGATATCTGAATTCTCCTTTTAAATTCATCTCCTTTAACAGTTTTAATTGATACATTTGTTTCTTCGTAGTATCTATACTCTCCTGATTTAACAATATCAATCGTATCCTTTAGTCCTGTTGAAACATATTCTGCAAGCTTATCATCCTCTAAATAAAAGTCTTCAAGAAGAAGATCATTATAGCTTCTTATACCTCCATAACCTCCATAACTTCCACCATACATACCATAGTCATCAATAATCCTTACACCACTTATTTCCTGTGCATCTGGTGTTTTAGAGAAAATTGTATCCCTTACAAGACCTATTGACATACCAAATATGATATCTGCCACTATTATTACTACAAATATAGGAATAGCCTTTGCGAGATTTTTAAACTTTCTCGTTGTGAGCAGCTCATAGCCAAAATAAATTATCAAAGTTATAAAACCAATTATTGTAAATATTGCTATCAATTCTGACTTTTGTACATCTCTTTGGAAGAGCATGGCTATAATAACTAATGTTACTGGAAAGCTAATTGCACACCTGTATACATGCTGCATAAACCTATTAGGTGCTCCTTTTTCCGCTGTTTCAGATTTTCTCTTTGAGAAGAGAAATCCTGCTGCTACAAAATATAAAAGCGCAAGTACAAATGTGTAGATTATTCCCGGAGTAAAATTCAATGCCTCGTCCATACTATTCATTGAAGCAAAAATCCCTAAAGAAAAATTTATAGGTATATTATATTTAAAATTAGTAAACATTCCCAAACTTTCAATATCTGCTATCCTTACTGCATTAGCTACCAGTGAAGTAAACGCCGCAAGTATTATTCTTGGGAAGAACCCTATCATTCCTCCTACTATTACATTTGTAATCCCTGTTCCTGTTATTGTCTTTGCAAGCAATACTATACTTGTAACAAGCAACGCTCCTGCCAAATAGGATAAAATGGCATATAAAATAAATCCTCCATTCATTATATGTATGGGTGAAAGCGTAAATATAAGACTGTTTATTAACACTGAAGGTACTATTATACCGACAATCCATGTTGAAATAGATGCCAAGAAACTCATAAAAATACATACTCTGGTATTAGGTACCGAATGGTAAAAATCTGAAGCCTTTCTCTTATTTAAAAATGAAAACATGTTCATAACTAATAAAATAGGTCCTATAAGCATAAACACTACTAACAATGGTGCTAACCCCATCAATTCCACATGTGTATATCCTGGGTTTTCCATACTCATATATGATAAAACTTCTAATCCTGACCCAAGTATTGAACCTACAATAAATATTACTGAAAGGACTATTCCCATCAATTTAGTCTGTCTTAATCCTTCTAAATACAGCTTCGCATTAAAAATCTTCTTCATAAATCCTCCGCTCCTCCTTACAGCACAACATCTTTGAAAGCATATCCAAGTGCTTCCATTTCATATACAAACACTTCTTCCAATGACAACGGCAATATATCAAGTAACACAGGATTCATTTGTTTGAGCCTTTCCACTGTCTTCTCTCTATCTCCTCTGGCTATTAAATTGGATACACGTCCTTTTTTATTAAAATCCAATATTTCTATTCCATCAAATATACTTTTATCATATTCATTTTCATATGCAACCTGTATTTTAAACAGCGAAGTTTTCAGATTTTGCACATCACTTTCAAAAACCACCCCACCCTTATGAAGCAGTGTAAGCTGGTCACAGGTGTCTTCAAGTTCTCTCAAACTGTGACTTGTGATAACGGCTGTGGCATTTCTCTCACAAACATCACTGTAAATAACATTTTTTACAACATTTCTCATAACCGGATCAAGCCCATCAAATGTTTCATCAAAGAAGAGATATTGTGGTTTGCATGATAGCGCAAGTATTGTTGCCGCTTGCCTCTTCATTCCCTTTGAAAAAGTTCCTATATTTTTTCTTGGATCAAGTCCGAATGTCTGTGTAAGATTTTCAAATCTCTCCTGACTGAAATCATTGTAAAATGATTTATAAAGTTTTGCCATTCTGTTCATACTTGCCTGAGACAAAAAGTATAAATCATCAGGAACAAATACAAATTTGCTCTTAACATTGGGATTTTCCCAAACTTTTTCATCATCAATGGATACAAAACCATTTTCAGGGAAATAAATTCCTGCCACAAGTCTTAAAAATGTACTCTTTCCTGCTCCATTGGATCCAACCAATCCATAAATACAGCCCTCAGGTATAATACAATTTAAATTCTTTAATGCATCAAAGCCATCAAATGTTTTTGTAACGTTTTCCGCCCTAATCATGCGATACACCTCCATAAAAAATATTAGTTTTTTCTATAATTGTTTCCAGTGAATATCCGGCAATCTTCAAATCTGCAACTGCCTTTTCTAATAAATCCTCTGAATGTTTCATTCCTTTTTTTATAATGTTTTCAGCATCCTCTGAAACATATCTTCCCACCCCTGGTACAGAATATGTTATCTCCAAACGTTCAAGCTCATTATATGCTTTTTGAATGGTGTTAGGATTTATTGATAGTTCTATGGAAAGACTTCTCACTGACGGAATTGTTTCATTTTTCACCCAAATCTCATTCAGTATTTCCATTTTCACAGCATCAATAATTTGTTCATAGATTGGTGTCCGGCTGAATTTATCAACTACTATCATGGATATTTTACACTCCTTTCTATAATAAATACCATATTGCGTATTCAGTGTACTATTCGAATTAGTACACTTATTGTATCATGTTGGATATTTTTGTCAACTGCAAAAAATAATTCTGCTTTTCAGCAGAATTATTTGGTATAAATCACCTTATCAAATTACTGAAATGCTTCCTTAACTAAATCTGTTCTGCTATATGGGATTACTATCTCTGATGGAAATCCAGCAGCATCCCTTTCGGGGTAAAATATATGTACACCATCCTCTTCAAGCCAAAAAATTGCATTAACACCGGAATTATCTATTATGTGTTTTTTATATCCATCACTTGTTATTTCTCTTTCATACCATGAAAAACCTTCTTTAATATAAAACTCCTCTATATAAACAATATGTTCAGCATATAAAACATCAGCAATATTATCTTCAGTTAACTTCAAGACATCTGTAATCTTTAACTCTTTTCCCGTATATTTATCAAAAGTCCGTCCCCAATTAAACATATAAACTGTTCCAAAGTCATACACTTCTTTATATGACAAAAACGAATATACTCCCTTATCTGAGTATTTCAATGAATACTTTACTAAGGAACCCCCTGGTCCCCATATTTCGCGGTACTCATATGTATCTCCGTTGTTATAGCTTTCAAGTTCAAGATAACTCCCATAAGTAAATTCAATATCATCTATTTCACTTTTAAATACTTGGTTTATCTTTTTTGCTATCTCTGAGGTCTCATCAAAAACTGGCTGCCAATACTCATGCCTTATTACAACCACTCCATCATTGCCAAGAAGCTTATCATAAAATGTATTTTTGATTTCATAAGATAATTCTATTGGCTCAGATACAGTGTTTTCAATTTCGTATGTAGGACTTTGAGTTTCAACATCTAAATTTGGTGTATTTATAATTTTTGCTGTGCTTTCAGAACTATAATCAACTGTTGAACATGATGATATAGTCAGAATAAGAATCATTATGAGAACAATTGCTAAATATTTTTTCATATTTTATTCCTCCATCCAATATGATTAGTATAACATTTTCAGTTTAATTCGCAAATGATTCTCAACAGTTGTGTACAAAAACCATCATTTCTTTCAACTATTTTATCAGCACTTTTTTCAAATTGCTTGTATGAAAGTCCCTCAACCCCATTAATTTGTACCTTGGCATACCAATAAGCTACTAGCCAAATATGATAATTCTGCTTTTCAGCAGAATTATTTTTCGCTATGAAACCTATTTCACTCCATCAATCCGCTTGTATCCATTCATAATGAATCGGATTATAGTTTCGGTTCTGACTTTCATATTGACCTTCTCAAGTGTTGATTTAATATCATACTCACATAATAAAGGAACATACTGCTTGAGAGACGGGTCAAATAACATTAAATCATTGAAACATCTGACAAGTACATCTTTTGTACGCTCTATATTTATGGGATACGCTCTTGAAATCAATGCCATGTTATTATCAAAATTAGGTGTCAAAGAGATAATTGTTCCGTTTACAGGATTGCGCAACAATCCAAAATTAAATGTATGTCTATCAGGATTGGCTACTATTGTATCCATAAAAATCATACGAACATAATCAGAAATCGTATGAGGCGCAATATCTTGTAGTTTCTTTACAACTGTAATATAGTCTTCATTTTCACCCATAAAACTATATGCTGGTTCAAAATTATATTTTCCATTGCCAGTAAAATCGCGAGTCATGACACTTTTGATCCCTCGTGCATATTCTGCCATATTAAATCCAAGATGTATTCCAAGCTCATATATAAAGATTTCACTGAATTGCTGATTGTGGTTGGCAGTTTTCACCATCCACCATTCGCCATTTATAAGTTTCCAACATTTTTCAAAGCTTCCTGTATTAGTAAGTTCCGGTGTTTTAGTTTTTTTACTGTTTGTAGCTTTATTGAAACTATCATAGTTTCCGCGAAGAGCAAGCCCCGCAAAATAGTCGTTATCAAACCGTACATCTTGATATTCCAGTGTACTGTCAAAAGGCTTTATCCAATAATTATCTGTGATAGTTGCCGCATTAACACTTATGACTGTACTAACATCATCCTTCTCAACAAGCCTCAAGGCTTTCTTTAAAAGACGTGAATTAGCACGATGATAATCAATTGCTCTTGTTTCAAGCCAATGGTTAACATTGCCAGTGAGCGCTAAATACATTGGGGCGAGGGCTTTATCAATTAGAGTGAAAACATTGTTTTCCCATATTGCAACAACTTTATTGTCTGACATAATATAAAAATCCACTATAAATCCTCCTTTGAGAATTGTATAAAAATATTGTATCACAAATATATCAACATAAAAAATTGTATGTCAGTAGTTTTTCCATTACACTGTTTTTATTGTTTACGAAATTGGCAAAGCACCTGATCTCAATTTTTGGTTTCACTTTCCACCTCATTTATTGCACAAACTTGTATAATTTTATCTTGAATAATATCAATTACCACAAATTTATTGTATCCAAGATATTCACTGCCCATTATCACACCCATACGGCTCTCATCTATGATAACATATCCGCTAATTGAAATCGCAAATTCAGGAACTGAATTAATTTCTTCATTTTTCACATTTTCATTTAAAGCAATCAATTTATAAAAAGGTTTTTCATTCTCATCCAATGTAATTTCAATTTCATAGGGACTGCCTGTTCTTTCTGGAAACCCGATTTTGTTAGGAACATTTTCACAGCTTTTTTTATTAAAATCAATTAAGACTTGATTTGTCTGTAAATTATATTCAGGATGATTTCCTGCTTTAGCTAAAACCATCTCACCATCAGATGAAATTATTGTACTGCACCACCAGTTTTCCGGATTCTCAAACTCAATTACATTATCAACCTTATTTTCAGATATACTATAACGAACTAAATAATCGCCGGCTCTGGCGAACAGATATTCACCACCAGAATATAACTGCCATCCAGTTGAACCAAATTTAAGAGTTTTTAGTTTTTCAAGTCCATCATCAATCAAATGAATTCTTGCATTAAGTTTGCCGATAGTCGCTTGCGGAGATTCACTTGGTAAAGGTATTTCATCAATTTTTTTCTCACATGAAGTAAATAACAAACAAATAATAAGCACTATAAGCAATTTATTTTTCATAACAGTCCTCCACCAAAATCTTTATTTCCAATTACATTATTTACTTGAAAACATCTCTTACTGCCTCAAGATATCCATAGCCATAAAGGTCATCTGGTTCAAGATAACTTGTCTCAGTCCATTCATTCCAACTGTTAAGTGTTACCAATGGAACCATATTATCATGTCTGTCTATAAATGATTTTGCCATAATAAGCGCCTTTTTAAAATTTTCTGGTGTATTATTGGTTACAACTCCGGCTCTAAAGTCTTTAAATCTTGGATTATTATCCCAACCAACTGAAACATGTGGATAATATGGAACAGCGGAATATGAATCAATACGTCCCCATAATTTTTCTATATCTTCAAGAATATCAAGATAATTTCGGTCGATGTTTGTTAAATGTGCAAATTGATAATTTGTTATGCTGTCAAATCCAAGCAACCTGACAAGTTCATCAGTGGAAACGGTTCTATTCCCATCAACTCCGCTAAAATTAAAACCTTGCTCACCCCATGCGGTAAGTTGCAAATGAAGACCTGTAAAACCAGCTTCTTGGGTTTTGGTACGAAAACAATCCAATGCTTTTCTGGTTTCATCTATACCACCCAAACCATCTATTAAGTTCATAATATCATATATCATAAATACAGGCTTGTCATCAATTTTATAATAATTTTCACACATGAAATATTTTTCAATTATCCTATCTGTTATTATATCAAACTCATTTTTATCAACTGCACCTTTCCATATTACATTATCCAAATTGGTATCTCGAATATCAAGCAATCCATTCAAATCATGATTCGCCCACATGAGATAAAACTTCATTTTGTGATTGTTTTTGGCTTTTAAAAAACCATCATTCAGGCATTGCTCAAGAAATGGTCTCTTATCATACCAATACCAGTCGTAAATAAAAACATTCACACCATGGTTGGTCGCGGCTTCTATTTCCATTTCCATAACATAAGGGTCAGCCTCATTTACGTAACCCCATAATGGTTTTCGAGGCCAATTATGCGATTCAAACTTTTTAACTGAATTTTTGACAGATTGCCATTCACCCATACCCTCAGTCCAAAACATTCTTGTTCTCTGTTCATCTCCTGTGTATGCCGGCCATACATATGCCGCAATATCGTATTTGTTATTCATATTAATATCCTCCTATTTACCCACTACTCTATCATCAACATACTATCAGGTAAAAGGATTATTTGATTTAAGAATAGCATTTTTTGTTCATTTTATGTTAAAGTAAAATAAATAAAATTTTTGTTGTGATTCAGGGAGTATTGTATGGAAGCAATTAAAAAAAATCTGGATTTTCTGGAAATTTCACCATATATAAGACTTGCACATTATTGCAATAATGCCACCAGTAAAAACCATCAAGTACCACGAAGAATGATTTATGATTATGAATTCATTTATGTTTGTGATGGTATGATGAGCATAGAATATGCAGACCAAATATATCTTGTTAATGCACAAGAAATTCATATTATCTCTCCTGCAATTGAACATTATATTACAATTCCCGAAAATTTTTTCTGCAATTATTACACTATACATTTTGACTTTATATATTTTGGTGAAGAACATAATTTTTCAGCCGAGGAAGTGTATAGGTCAAAGTGCAATGTAAAATTGGAAACAGTTCCAGTAGATGAAAAACTTTTACAAAGACCTCTTTACGTTTTAGACAATATTGAACTTCCTAAAAAAATGCGTATTAATGACTCTGTTGCATATACAACAATACTTGATAATATCATAAAGATACACAATGAGAAAAATTTCGCTTGGCAAATCGATTCTAAATATTACATGTTGTTGCTTTTGAAACAAATATTAAATGATATAAAACTAAAAATTTTAGATTCGAGAAAAAATGATGGCAATAATTTTTCAGATATTACTCATTATATAATGGAGCATTACAATGAAACTCTAAATTTTAACACAATTTGTCACATTTATGGATATTCATATAGCAATTTCAGAAAACATTTTAAAGAGATGGCAGGAAAAACTCCTCATGAATTTTTAACTGATATAAGAATCGATAGAGCAATTGAACTTTTATATATGGGAAAATATACAATATCCGAAATTGCCCACATGGTGGGATATGATGATAATTCTTATTTCAGCAGAGTGTTTAAAAACAAAAAGGGTTTCTCCCCTAGCAACTATATAAAATAACAAGGACAGCCGTATACTTAACTAATGGTCTAATCCTTTATTTTTCAAAATAAACCATGACGAAATAAATGAAACAATAGGTACTGCAAGGAACATCCCGATACTTCCAGATAATCCTTGTACAATTTCTGTTACAATACCTGGCATACTGAACAACTCATTCAATGTAATATCATAAGAGGACAATACTAAAATTGTAGATAGAAAACCTCCGGCAAACACTAATATCAAAGTATTGGCCATTGTACCCATAACATCACGTCCCACATTTATGCCCGCACGGTACAGATATTTTTGTGAGACTTTATTATTAGCTGTATAAATTTCATTAACAGAGGACGCAATGGACATACAAACATCCATAATCGCACCTAACGAAGCAATCAATATAGTTGCAAACATAACACCCTTTATATTCAAGCCATTTTGATGTACGGCATACATTAACTCATCTGTCTCTGCCAAAGTAAAGTCTGATATATTTACAAAAATCCCTGCAATAGTTGAGATTATTCCTGCAAATGAAACACAAGTAACTGTTCCCAATATAGCCGATTTTGTTTTAGGGTTCCAACCTCCAATGAGCACTAATGTTACAAATGTAGATAATATCGCCAATGCAATAGAAGCAATTACTGGCGACACTCCCTTATACAATAACGGAACGAATAAAAACATAAAACAAAAAATAGTGTAAAATAACCCTATTAGTGATGTTATTCCTTTCTTTCCACCTATAACACAAAGGATTAGGCAAAAGAATCCAATAAAAATAAAAAGAGGAGTACTTCTGTCATATGTATAAATACTCGCAATACGCAAATCTCCTGAAATACTTATCTGCACTATAAGCCTTGTTCCGACTTTGCACAATACATTATTTATATAACTGGATTGATTAATTACGTCAAACACTTCTCCTTTCATATCTCCATTCGTAACTCTTATTTTAATATTTTGTGTACCAGTCTTGTATCCGCTCAATTCCTCTACAGTTAAATCCTCGCTTACAATCTCTGTTACTATTGCTTTTTCATAAAAAATATCATTTCTCATATTAGCTTTTTGAATTGGTATGCGATTTACAAAATATGAGGCTATCAATGTGACTATTATCACAAATGTAATAAAAACCATTTTATTGATAAACCTCTTTTCTTTTAAATTTTTCAAAAAGTTCATATTTATTCTCCTTCATATAATGGTTTTAGTTCAGAAAATATAGCTATCATCCTCGATATTTTACCGAGGATGATATTCATATTGGTCTATTTCATTTTCTAGTTTCTAGTGTCTCTGCGAACTTTGCGGCGCCTTAACAGCATTCCTCCCATTAGAATTAATGAAGCACTGCTTAGCAATAGATATATAATTACTCTTTCATCTGCAGTTTCTGGGTTGCCTATTTCGGGCGTCTCTGTATTAGTATCTCCAGGGTTTGGGTTTTCAGGGACAGGATTTTCGCTAGATATAATAACAGCCTTGAAATTTGAAACCGATACTGTAAGCGCTACAATTGCATCAGTTATTTCTTGCTCACTTGCATCATTATCAGAAAATACCTTTTCTGCCGCTACAATAGCCGCATTTAATGTGTCCTTTGCTGGCTGCGGCACTTGCCCTAGCTCATCTCCAACTGAAACACTTTCCATAAACTCTTTTGCTTCCTCTATTTTGTTTAATAAATGTTCTTTTGTATAAGCCTCTTTTCTAAGTACAATTTCATCAATAACGGCTAATGTATCTGATCGATAGGTTGTTATTCTGAACTCAGTATTTGTCACTGCCAATTCAGTAAACTGTGGTTGCCTAATCTCAGATCGTACAGCAAGCCAAGTCTGATTTGCGGCTATATCATAATACTTTGAACCAGAAGCAGTTGAGGCCGCTATATAAACTATTCCGTTAGGATTTACCACTGCGCCGTCTGATGAAATGTTCTGCTCAAGCTGAGGTTTATTTCCTTTCATGAAATGTGAACGTGAGTAAACATGGTCATGTCCGTTGAGTACAATATCTATTCCCATCTGATCAAAATATGGTGTAAGGTTGTTTCGTAGATTCAATATACGGCTATAGTAGTTTTGGTCCCTACCAGTTGCATGTCCTCCTGCTCCATAAACATCAAAATGCATTACTACAACACGCCATTTTGCATCTGGATAAGATTCAATCGCTTTATTCAATGTTTGCACATGTTCAGCTACATTATTGCCATTTCCAGTATAATTTCCAGAATTCAACATTATGTACAAAGTGTTTCCATATGAAAAATAATAGTTACTGCCTCCATCTGTTACACCATTCTCGGTCACATTGGGTCGATTATAGTGATTCAAATAATTAGATGCGTCGGCGTCATGGTTTCCGTTAGATGGCGCATATGGCAGGTTTTTAATAGCATCTGCCGCTTTAAGTTGTACATATTGACTTTCACTGCCATTTGTATAATTGTCAACATTATCTCCTCCTGATACTATGAAACGTGCATCTGGAATTTGTGATACCGCATTGTTCATGGTATTGTTCCATGCAACTCCATCCGTAACTTGATTACCGCTTGCTCCTATTTGAGGATCACTTATGTAGATAGCTTTATATTCCTTATTTCCTGTTTTAAATGTATGGATATCACTCCAATTATCCTCTCCAGCATTTCCATAACGATATGTATACTCTGTATCTGGTTCAAGTCCTGTCAATACTGCTCTATTTGCTTGCTTATTATCATATGTAACTGCTGTTGTTCCATAAACAATATTGCTTTCATTGAAACCATCACTATTATAAATTGAAGATTTCTCATACTGTACATTTGCCCCTATGTTTGTACCTAATACATATGGGATATGCCACAAAAAGTTTATTTCTGTTTCATCTTTACCTGGCGACATTATAAAATTTTCACCATCAAACACTAGTGGTTCGTCCAAATCATTATCATCTTCATCCAATATAACTTTCATATCAAAGTAAATGCTTGATGAACCTGGTGTTGTATTTATCAAGTCTACACTTATTATATTGCGCAAATTATTAAATTTACTTATGGGTACTTCTATTACATTGTAATGAACCTGTCCGTCAGATCCGTTTGTTGTCCTTTTGACCATTTCTCCATTTACATATACAGCAACATTTCTTATCCTCGTTATTTTTATAATAATATTTTGGATAGGTTCGCCATTTGCGTTTTTCAACTGGCTTATGTCAGAAATATCTAAATATCTACGTAAATACACATTGTTTGTAGACATATTAAGATTCGTAGGATTGTCATTATCAACAGGATCACTTTCTTTTGATGCTGTATTATGTGGAATACGAGTTGTTATTGTTTGTCCTGTACTGTTATTGTTATCATAACCGAAGGATGAACTGTTTATTCTCCATCCAATCGGATTCTTCATAGTATGATTTGACGAAACATATGAATCAGGATTTTTCACACCTACTGGAATAAAATCCTTTGAAAGCCATGTGCTTTCACATTCATTTTTAATCCAAAGCCATTCATCACCATAATCAAGACTATCACCTGATGGTGTTATTATATCTTTAAAATCATCTGGCATAGTATAGAGCATACCATCAAAGAATATATCACTGCTGTCATTTGTATGCTGTAGTAATGCTACAGTTATTATATTGTCTCCATTTTTAAATAAGCTCTTGTCTATTACAAATTTTTCATAATGTGATTTATTAGGTTGGTCAAATGGGTCTTGAATTACATATCTTCTTTCATAACCAAAAAGCCTTGTACCTCCACTTTGACTTGTGCTGTTGTTCCCTGTATGGTATGTGTTTAAACGAAGTGCTTCAGTTCCGTTAACAAAGATTACTGCACCATCATCTATCATTGCATCCATCACAAATCCAGAATATAAATCAACGTTTGCAATATTTACTTTCTTCTGCAATACAAGGTTTCGTCTTTCGTTTCCTGATGGCTGTGTAATAAGCGTTCCACTGTTGTTAGCTATATAGGTTCTTATTCCAGTTCCGCTACTTGCAAAACCCATTGGTAACTTTCCTGTTGCCCATGTTGAAGTATTAAGCGATTCAACAGCATTGTCTGTCACTGCTGTTTTATAAACCCAATCCTCCCTAAAGTTTGGAATTTCGATAAGCTCAGAATTTTCTGGTGTTGTTTCCTCATCACATACAATAGGGAAATTCATATCAAAATACAAACTTGTATTGTCTGGATTAAGTGTCCTTAACTCAACACAAATAATATTTTTTCCGTTATTCAACTTTTCAACCGGAACATTTATGTTCATTGAATTAATTGTACTGCTTGAAGAGGTGGTTCCGCCCACTCTTTCCCCATTAACATATACATCCAGATATCTGTTATAGTTTACCTGCATTGTCAACATTCCAGCATCAGCATTTGCTATTTTACTAACATCTTCAATATCAATGACATGCCGCAAGTTCAAACTGCTAACTGCTGTATCCTGCACACTTCCTGTCGAAGGCTGAGGTTCAACCTTATTGTTTGATGTATTATATGTAAGTAAGGTGTTAGGCGCATCATATGAAGCAAAGTTGCTTGTTGTTGAATAACCGATTGGCATCTTCCCTACTTTCCAGCCATTTGATCTGAATGATGAAGTTTGTTCTTCCACACCACCAGTTGAAAAATCCTCTGACATCCACCAACTATTGCCTGCCAGATAACTTACAGTATAATTCTTTATCCAAAGCCAATCATCACCAAAGCCTATTGTTTCGCTTGTCGGTGTTATATCCTCAAAATCCTCTGGAACCGCGTATAACATTGCGTCGAAAAATATGTCACTGCTTGTATCCGAATCTTGCAGAAGAGCTACCACTATTTTGTTCTCACCCTCCACAAATGCATCCTTGCTTATAAAATAGTTTTCATAAGTTGTTTTCATGCGCTGTGTGTAGTTTAATGGATCTTCAATTGTATATCTTCTTTCATAATCAAAAAGTCGGATTCCAGTGGCACTGGTTGGATTGGCATTATTCATTTTTACTGCATTAAATGTAAATGTCACCTCACCATTAATGAATATAACCGCACCATCATCTAATACAGCATCCATAACGAAACCTTTATAATCATTAAGGTCTGTAATATTGATTGTTTTCTGAAGAACCATGTTTCTTCTTAATGATGGCGCTGTTGATGACGGCTGTGCAAGAAATGTTCCATTATTGGCACTTATATATGGTTCTACCAGTGGGGCTGAACTACTTGCGTATCCTATAGGCAACGCATTACTTGTCCAGTTTGATGTGTTTGTAAGAGCGTCCTCAACAGTATGCTCCGTCACTGCTGGTTTATAGAGCCAATTATCTTTAAAGTTTGTAATCTCCTCAAGTTCTACACTATCATTGGCTTTTACTGCAATGTTTAAAGGTATAATAATGTTCAACAAAATCGAAATAGCCAAGATTAAGCCTATAATTCTTTGCTTTTTACTAGTCTTTCTCATAACATTTTCCTTTCACATAAATTATAATTTGTACCAAATTTAGTTGATTTTATCATGAAAAATTCATCTTTATAATGTCTGTTATTCTCTTTAGTATGTCTTTTTTCGACATTTTTTATATTTTTTTTAATTCCTCATATACTTTTAGTCTTTTCAGTATTGACTTAAACGATTTCAATGTTATATTGTTATGTAACAGTGTTTACTATGATATATGTCATTTTTACGCAATTTTCATATTTTATGTCATATTTGCTCTTTTAAAAGACAAAAACAAATTAGGAACAAAGATGAAAAAATACAATTATTTTATAAAGTACATAAAAGGAAACCTGATTACAGAACACTCTCCCTCCTATGTAAGGATGAATTACAATTTTCAAATAGGACATCTTCGCCTGCAATTAAGGAGTATTGAAAAAGTTTTCCCAAATCCAGAATGGCATTGTAAATCTCATTCTCATGTTTATTATGAATTTCATATAATTGCAGAAGGATCTGGTACTGTTATTATTGAAAATGAAAAGTTCAAAGTGAAGAAGGGATGTTTCTATTTAACTGGTCCAAATGTAAAACATGAACAGATTTCAGATCCTGATGATCCAATGTTTGAATATGGTATTAAGCTTAACATGCAGGTAGTTGAAAACTACAACCTACCAGATTTAAGCCAAAAGAAAGAAGCTCTCTCTATAACACAAACACTTTCGAATGTATATAAATACCCCTTTCTAGATATCTATGATACCAGAGCAATGGTGGACGATTTATATAAGGTAGTCGAAAATAGCAATCCTGGCTACACTCTAAGCTTTCAGTACAAGATATTGGAAATAATTAATTGCCTTTACCAGACTGTATGCGACAATAACACACATATGGATAGTTATAATACAAGAAATTACAAAAGCCACGAAGAACATATAAAAAAAATCGTTGCGTTTATTTCAAAGAACTATATGAACGATATAAATATTACTGATATGGAACATCACATTATCCTAAGCAGTAAGCACATAAGCAGAATTATGAAGAGAGAATTCAATCAAACTTTTTATGAATACTTATACACTTTGCGTTTAAAAAAGGTTAGGCAACTTGCTGAAGAAACAACATTAACCGCGGAACAAATTGCTTTGCAATGCGGTTTTTCCAATGTGCGTAATTTTTACCGTGTTCTTGAAAAATATAATTGTCCCACTCCATCACAAATACGCGCCGAAATTGTACGATGAGTTTAAAGAGTATCCACGCAATAGTCTCAACTTCAATAACAAAAACCTGCCGAAAAATCAATTCGACAGGTTTTATCTAATGTGGAAGACGTTGCCCACGCGCCATTCAAGGCTATTTCATTGTAAAACTCTTTAGAAAATCCTCTGGCGAAATAGGTCTGACCATGGAATTGACAAAATGTTTTTCGTTTCGTGTAATGATATATTCGGCTTTCACCTTTTTAGCACACTGTGCAACCAACGCATCTTCGAAGTCATCCATGTCCAATTCCATTGCCCGAAGCAAATCATTTTTTCCTACTTCAGCAATATTCAACACCGAAAAAAGAATTTTTAAATTGTCAATGATTTTTTTATGATCAGCATTTTTGTGTAGGATATAATAAATGTCCGTCACAGCACTTGCTGTCAAAACACCTTCCGTTTTCCCTTGTTCGCATAATTCTATGAGTTGTTCAGCGTGGTCTGAAAATGGCATACGGTCAGCTAAATAATCAATGATTACATTTGTATCAATAAGAAACTTAATCATATTTATTCAACCTTTCTGCACGGGTTTTTTCATGTGTCAAATCTGTATCTTTCAAAACGCCACGCAGAGAACGAATGGCATCCATGTTTCCGTCATTCAGATTGGTGAGCTTTGCAACACTTTTTCCGTTTTTTGTGATGAATACATCTTCAGTATCAACCAACGACAGATATTTTCCGATATTCGTTTTAAACTCGGTTGCGGTCACTAACATTTCAATCACTCCTTTCAATATTTTATGTCCAATATTATTATATCCCAAAAGAGCAAAATTATCAACAACATTTCGATCGTTTTATCCGGAAATATTTTGGTCGTTTTTCGAGGAATTTTTGTTGAAGGCTTGGAAAATATATCATCCATTTCATTGCCATAACCTGTGTCTTTCTCCATTGATTTATTTGCATATTTCTCCTCTACTCATACAATTGAGTAATAACAAAAACCTGCCGAAAAATCAATTCGACAGGTTTTCATACTAATGCGGGAGACGGGACTTGAACCCGTATGGTTGCCCACACGCCCCTCAAACGTGCGCGTCTGCCAGTTCCGCCACTCTCGCAAGCAAAATTTATTATAGATATTTCACCCCATCTTGTCAAGACATTTTTCAAAATAAACCACACAATTCACAGTATATGTTATAATATACATAATAACCAAAGAGGAGTGAACTCCCTATGAACAACCCACATTCACCAAAATATTTAAAAAACGAAAATTCAACCAGTATAGTGATTTTCGTTCATGGTTTTATGGGAAGCCCCATTCAGTTTGAGCGAATGTCCAACTATTTGTACGGCAAAGGTTTTTCAACCGCAACTGTTCTTCTCCCTGGTCACGGAGACAGTGCACTTACATTCACTAAAGTGAAGCTTTCCGATTGGGAAGAGCATTTGAAAAATGAAATTGAGCATTTTTCAAATTATGACAAAATATTCCTTGTAGGCCATTCGATAGGCGGACTGCTATGCCTTAACGCTTCTGTCGGCAATAAAAAAATCAAAGCAGTTGCCGCAATATCCAGTCCTCTGAAACTTTATATTTTTCACCCTATCGGACTTTTCAGAAAAGCAAAACTTCTCTTTCAAAATAAAAATGTGAAAAATGTGTATAAACATGCAAACAATGTTAAGCTTTCACCGTCTTTTATTTTTCATTTCAGAAGAAGTCTAAAGCACCCATATTCACTTATGGAAAAGACAAAATCAACCCTGCCCAACATTAAAATCCCCGTGCTCATTGTTCACTCCTCAAAGGATGAAACTGTGGCCTTTGAAAGTTCAAAAATGCTTGAACAAGGTCTTGTCAATTCAGCCTTAGAGGTTTTGAATCTGACAGATTCGTATCACGCTTATTATACCGAATCTGAAGAAAAGGCAATTTATGAAGCAGTGCTTAACTGTTTTTCAAAATGACCTTTACCAGCATTTCCTTATTTGCTTCAACTGCATAGTCCATTGCGGATTTTCCGCCATTATCAATCGCATCAGGCTGTGGGTCACCAAAGTCAAAGAGCATTTCCGTCATCTCTTTCGCTTTGTTTTCATCTTCATTCATTGCAGTATATATCAGTGGTGTGTCTCCATATTGATCTTTTGCATCAACTGCGGCGCCCTCTTCCAGCAAGAGAAGCTGAACTTCAGTCGCCTGTGAAAAAGTTCTCCCGCCTATACATGCCAGCATTAAAGGTGTTTGTCCATACATATTTGATTTATTTACATCTGCACCTTGTTTAATCAGCTCTTTTATGAAGATATATTTCAATGTATCCTTTTCCATAAAATCCTCACCATTTGGTGAGAGACATGCAAAGGTCAGTGCTGTATTGGATTTATCATCTACAGAATCATTTATATCAAAACCTGCATCTATCATACATTTAATAAGCTTTACAACTTTATTGTTATTGAAAATATCCCCAACTTCAAACATGTTCTTTCTCCCTGCAAAGAACCATGCTATAGGTGAAACTCCAGAACCATTTTTCAAATTAGGATTGGCACCCAATGAACACAAGAGTTCAGCCGAATCAGAATCACAATTAAAACAAGCCTTTGCCAATGCTGTACCTTCACCATATCCGTAAATATCGGATATCTCATTCACATCTCCACCCAACTTGATAATTGCTTCCATTGCCTTTAAGTCGCCTACCGCCTCTATAATCGACCGTCCTCCGGCAATGCTTCTCAACTGTGCCTCCTCATCTGAAGCATCTTCCTCGCCAGTAATTTCCCCTCTAAGAAGTGCACCTATCTTATTCGCACCTCTTCTCTGTGCCAAAACATGAGCGGTTTCCAACATATTATTCTTGTCCTCTGGGTCAACTCCTGCATCATAAAATGCCTTTGCGGTTATAAATGCATTTTCAAATACCTCTGGATTAGTTGAGTGTTGCAGTTTATGAAAGACAAGGTGCAATCCATTGTTGCCGCCGTCGTCCGTTCTTGTCAAACGCACACCCTTTTCTGCTAATGACTTTACGAATTCACCATTGCCCTCTTTTGCCGCTTCCAGGTAACAGTCACTGCCTCTCATAAGGTTTGCATCTACTTCCAATAGTCGGATTACCGTTTTATAAATATCACCCTCTGATGGCTGGCAAAAGTAAGATGCGCTACCTGACGCCATAATAGTAAGCGCATTGTAACCATTGTTGTTTTTGATAGAAGGGTCAAATCCCTCTTCCAGTAAAAGTTCAAGCATTTCCAAATCGGCATGATATGCCGCTATGTGAAGCAGATTACTTCCGTTTCTATCAAGTTCCTGCCGATTTTCATTGTTTTTGTAAAATGAAACTATCTCTTCTCTTCCTGATTCTCTGTATGCCATAGAAATTGTATTAATATTAATCATACCTTTAACCCCATTTTTTCAATTAAGTATTTTTATTTATTATACCAAAAAGAATTCCCCTCACGCAAATTGCCACGAGGGGAAAATTCTTTTATATAGGAATTTTATGAAGAAGATTTTGCTGTTTTAATTTTTATTAAGCTGATAGATAATATCAACTTTCTTAGAAACAGACGGAGAATGAGTTACTATAATCACACATTTTTTATCTTCATGTGCAAGTCTAGATAATATATTCACAACTTCCGATTCCGTCTCTCCGTCCAGATTTCCTGTAGGTTCATCAGCCAGAATAATGTCTGGATTGTATGAAAGAGCTCTTGCTATTGCCACCCTTTGCTGTTCACCACCGGAAAGTTTCAATATTCTCCTCTTTGCTGTAGCCTCATCAATGGACACCTTTTCAAGCATTTCCATAGCATATTTCTTTTTATCCGGAACCTTTACTCCCGCAACATCCATAGACAAAATAACATTCTCAAGTGCAGTCAAATGCGGCAACAAATTAAAGCTTTGAAAGATAACTCCTATATTACGGCTTCTATATTTATATTTATCAATTTTCTTTATATTTTCCCCATTGTACTCAATACTGCCCGAGGTAGGATTATCAAGCCCTGAGAGCAATGACAGCAAAGTTGTCTTTCCTGCTCCCGATTTACCTACAATGGCATAGGTTTTCTCCTTTTCAAAATTCAAATCCATTTCCTTTAATACTGAACGATTTCCGTCATATGAATAACTTAATTTTTCAGTCTTTAATATACACATTTATTTTATACCAGCCTTTCGTTATAATCGTTTCACAATTGTTTTATGCTCTTTCACTCAGTATTTTAAGAGGCGAATACCTTGAAATAAATATTATGGCAACTCCGCTTGATATCATAGTAAGTACCAAACCTATCCCAAACAATTCCAAAAGCACCTTTGCATCAATGACAGCATTTATCTGGTCTACATAATCAATCTCTTCATTGTTAAAAATGTTGCCGGAAATCCAGTTTCCCATGCCGCCCATTCCACCCATACCGCCTTGAATCTGAATTCCACCTTGCTCACGGAAGCCTCCTGTTTGACCTTGTCCGGGGCGGGTTCCACCAAAATTGTTCTGCCGTTCCTCTGTTACACTCTCCTGTGCGGCAATCTCCGATTCAAGCATTGAACTTGCTACTGGTACAGATAAGACCGCACCCACACTGCTGCCTATAATCAAAGCTATAAATGTCACTATAAACAATTCTGTCACAAATTGAAGAGCAACTTTTGTCTTCTTCATACCAATTGCTGTTAAAACACCAACTTCGTACTTTCTCTCACGAATATTAATCATATTAATTACTACAAGTATTATTCCACCAACTATAACAACAATCAACAGGAATGTTCCTGAGAAATCACTCAAATTATTTATTGAAACCAAACTCTTTTCTATACTCTCTTCATTTGACGAAACTGTATAAAACTCACTCAGTCCCTTGCTCTTCAAATCCTCATGAAAGGCTTCTGCTATACCACTTTCCGCCAAAACAAATGAAGTTGAAAGCTGTCCTGTCATTGCAGTTGAGAAAAATGCATTTTCCGTTGTCGCCTCTTCTGCTTCCTTTTCCTCAGCCGCTTGTGCTGAAGCTTTAACCATATTATCAAATGCTTTATAGCTAGTTATAATTTTATTTACAGGATTTGCGGCTGTATTTCTCTGGTAAAGCTGTTCCATACTCAAATCCAAATCTTTTATCTCATAAATTCCCGATATTTTAAAGTCATATGTTTCCTCTTCATCCTGAGGATTCGCAAATGTAATTGTGTCCCCCACTTGAAGATCATTATAGATTGCTAAGTCTTCAGAAATAATACATAAATTTTCACTTGTACCATCATCAAACATTGTACCATCAATTATTCTGTTACTTCCATTCAAGAACTCCGTCATTGCCGAACTATCACTATAACCTGTTATCGAAAGGTCTCCGCCCACCCTGATGATACCTGGTAAGGTTGTTGCTCCACCTGGTCTTTGACCTCCTNGGTTTTGTTGCTGAGAATCTTCAGAATCCGTACTGCTCTCTGTTGTAAACGCCTCTATGTTTGTACTGTTTATCGTTCCTGCCATGGAATAGTAATATGATTTCACATACTCTGAGGAACCATATAATGTTATTTCATCAATGGTAAGTTCCTGCATATTTGCAAAAATGTTTGTCATTCCTCCGCCTGTCTGTCCCTCTTCACGAGTCTGTCGCTGAACAGGTGCTCTTGTAAGGGTTGCAATTATCTCCCCCGATTCTCTCTGTGCTTTGACAATCTCATTTGCCGAATTGTTTATCGCAAGAGCGATACACGAAGCCACTGCAATTAAAACAACAATAATTCCAACCAAAATATTTCGTCCCTTTGAACGTGAAATACTCTTAAACGCATTTTTCAAAATATACACAATACAATCTTCCTTTCAGTTTTTCTCTTGAAAAAGATTATAAAATATATTTGTGATAGCTATGTGAATAAAAAGAGTTTTTCCCCTGAAAGCTTTTATTTTGCAAATTTATCCCTGAAATAAACATTTAATTCGGCCCCGATAAGCATTATAGTCATGCAGAAATTAAGCCACAGCATGAGAAAAACTATTGCTGTCATGCTTCCGTAAAATTTTGAGGAACCGCTGAAATTGTTTATATAAAATGAATAACCATATGAGAATACTACCCATCCCACAGCACTTACAAGTGCACCAGGTAATTCATACTTTGCCTTCGTCTTTCGGTTTGGAACAGTTACATACAATACAAGAAAGAAAATAGTGAGCACAAGTATCCCCACAATTGTCCGCATACTTATGATTAATGCTGTTATTCCCATTAAATCAGGAATTTGTGCAATTATATGTTCCTGTATTGTTCTTCCAAACACCAATATTCCCATTGTTGTAACCAACATAAAAATAAAGACAATTGTATATATTACCGACCTTGCCTTAAGCCTTACATAGCTTCTCGTCTCTCTTTCTTTATATACGGCACTTATTCCCTGATTCAAAGAATATACTCCGCTTGATGCCGACCATAAAGTTGTAAGGGCTGTTAGTGATACCAGTGTACCCGACGCATTTTTCTGTATATCTCCCATAACATCAGCGATAAACACACTTGTATTCCCTGGCAGAACAGAATAGAGAATATCCTGTAAATCTCCGCTCTTTTCTGGTAAAAGCTTTATAACTGTAAGCACAAGCATTATAAATGGGAAAAATGCAATTATTATAAAAAAAGCCGATTGAGCCGCAAATGCATATACAGCATCTGCGCTTAACTGCTTTCCAAAGCTGTCTATAAAATTATAAACCCATCTCAATCTCTTTTTTAAAAAATATACAAAATAACGCATATTAACTCCTGCCGATATTAAATCAGTAAAAGTTTTTCCATAATATGTATAATATATTCTGTTATTTGCAAATTACCGCTTCCGCCCTATATATAGGCATACCCATTTCAGAAAATTTCGCCTCATACTCTGTTACAATATTTTCAGCAAATCCACTTTCATGCAAATTCAAGCTAACATTTTTCACCTTAAGTCCAAATGTCAAAAACGAATCCAGCGAAAATTCGAAAAGCCCCTTATTATCTGTTTTTTGATGTATTTCAGAGGAATCTTTTAAAATTCTCTTATATGATTTTAAATACCTTTCATGGGTAAGACGGCGTTTTCTGTATCCCTGTTTGGGAAGCGGGTCACTGAAATTCAGATAGAGCCTGCTGCATTCGTCCTCTTCAAAGAACTTTTCCAAGAAATCTGCATTGTCACATATAAAGAGAATGTTAGTCAATCCAAGCTGTTTGGTTCTCTCCATAGCTGTTATAACTATATTTCTGTCCTTTTCCATTGCAACAAAGTTGATTTGGGGATGTCTCTGCGCCATTCCTATCGCAAAAGAACCCTTTCCACAGCCAATCTCAAGATGTATTGGATTTTCGTTTTTGAAAAATTCTTTCCATACACCTTTCACCTTTTCAGGCTCTACTATTGTTATATCTGCACATTTCTCCAGACGTTTTTCAAGATTCTTCTTTAATCGCATTCTCATAAACTTTGCTTCCCCTTATTTTATCTTCTTTGCACTTAGTGCTACCCAATCACGCTCATATTTGGTTTCCAGTACTTCATATCCTATATTTTTAAGAGCTTCCTTTACATCCTCTTCGCGAGTACTTATTATTCCTGAGGCAATGAGTATTCCATCCTCTGTTATAATTCTCTCTATATCATCAAGCAATCTTATTATAATATCTGCAACAATATTTGCTGTTATAAGGTTGTATTTGCCAACTACTCCATTTGTTAAATCCGCTTTAAATACAGTAAACTTGTCATCAACTTTATTTAAAACAGCATTTTCCTTTGCTACTCTCACTGAAAGCGGATCTATATCAACCGCTGTTACACTTTTTGCACCTAATAACAGTGCTTCCACTGACAGAATACCACTTCCTGTTCCCACATCAAGCATTTGTGTATTTTCATCCACATAGCCCTCTAAAAATCCCATACAAAGTTGTGTAGTCTCATGCTGTCCACTTCCGAAGCTCATGGACGGATCTATTTCAAGAATTATTCTGCCCTCTGTATTATCATAGCTTTCCCATGTCGGCTTAATTACAAGCTTTTTGCCTATTTCTATAGGTTTAAAATACTGCTTCCAGTTATTTGCCCAATCCTCTTCTTTAATTGGTTTCAACTGAATTTCAGCCTCAATATTCTCAGCCGAAAATCTCTCTGTTACAAAGATAACTGCCTCTTCCGGATTTTCATCCGGTTCTATGTACATATGAACGAGTGCATTTTCTCTGTCCATATTTAAAAGTTCCTCATCTATGATTTCTATTGGTCCGAAATTTTCCATTTCCGCATCCATATCCGAATAATCCTCAATATAAATTCCTGCGGGTGACGCCATTTGTAAAATATCGGAAACCATTTCCGCATCTTTTGAACTAACCTTTATTACCAGTTCGGTCCATTCCATAATATTCCTCCAAAATTCTTAATTATTTACTTAGCAACATCTTTACCATTGTTTCACTTCCATTTTCAGTGGCAATTTGAAGTGCTGTCTTTCCCTCATTGTTAACCTCATTTAAAAGCGGATCACCAAAATCAAAGAGTAATTCCGCCATTTCACGGGCTGTCTGCTTGTTTGATGCCATCGCAGCATACATCAATGCTGTATTTCCGTTTTTATCCTTTCTCGACATATCTGCTCCGCGTTCAAGCAGTAAAAGCTGAATATCACTCATACGCCCATAATCATTTAGAGATGCATACATTAATGGTGTTTCACCTGCATTGTTTGAAACATTCACTTCAGCCTTTAATTTCAGCAAAGTTGTAATGACAGTATTTGAAAGAGTATTGCTATTATAACCTGCTGAACCAGATAATTTACAGGCAAGCAAAAGCAATGGACTTCCGCCCGCCTCCACAGGTGAATTTATATCCCATCCTGCATTATAAAAACTTTCAATCATATTTGGCAAAATCTTCTTCTCAAAGGTTGAATGGTTCACCCTTATACTTGCATCCACTGTATATAAAAATGCCATTGGGTGCCTGTCATCTCCCATAACAGCGGTCACATCAGCACCGTTTTCAATCAATATCTTCACAGCTTCCGGTAAAAGCCTCTTTACTGCCTCTGCAAGCGGAGTAATTCCAGCACGATTCTCTCTATCCTCAACCAATTCATTAACATTAGCACCAAGCTTAATTATGGCTCTCATGGCATCATAATCACATTTTTCAATTGCCTGAAACAGATTCATTCCTCCTGCCGTAATAGCCAATGCTTGCTCTTCCGGAGAAGCATTCTCATCAAGCTCTCCCTTTAAAAAAGCCGCAATCCTTTTAGCACCATATATAACCGCTTTATCAAGTGCGGTTTCATTGCAATCATTCTTTTCATTCCAATCCAATCCCGCTTTTATAAGGTCTTTACATATTGAAAAATACGCTTTATCTTTTCGCACACGATGTTCATATCCTTTCAAACTGATTTCGTAGTGATATCTACTCTGCTCATTCTTAAGTTCTTCAAACATTCGTCTGTCTTCAAGCATATTTCCTTCACCTATTGCCAAAGACCTTTCTGCACGTCCTCCGTAATCAGCCACCATATGCAGGGCATTTTCTCCATTTCTCCCTATCATGTTCATCCTCACACCTGCTTCACAAATTGCTTGGATAAACTCCGCATTTCCAGACTGAGCCGCCATATGAATACAATTGTCTCCGCTGTTATTCTTTGGATAAATGGAAGCGCCTGCCTTCAGTAGCCTAACTGTTGTCTGATAATAAGCTTCTTCTGGCGGATAATAATAGCTTTTCATTCCTGCCACTTTCATAAGAGGGGTATGTTTATAATCCCTATTTCTCTCATTCACATCAGCGCCACGTTCTAAAAGTATATCTACACCCTCAAAATCGCCATACATTGCCGCAACATGAAGCGCACTTCCTTCACTTCCATATGTTTCTTCAATATCAGTTTCACGATACCATTCAAGCAAGGTTTCTCTTGATTTATCCCATTTTTTATAAAGCATTTCCAGTTCATACAATTTCATAATTCATATCCTTTACAAAACACTCTGTATCTCCATAAAAATCACCGCAAATCGCTCTGCAACTACGACAGCCCATAAGATACTCGCATTCCCTGCAATACCCTCCTATGTTATCCTCAGTCCTGCGAAATTGAAACAAATCCGGTGAATTCAGCCAATAATCCTTTAAGCTTTCAAAAGTCCTAGCTGCTTCCATGTCCGATAAGTGTACATGACTGCAAGGTCTGAAGAATCCCTTTGCATCCAAACATATAAATCTTCGTCCAGCTCCGCACCCTGAAAGCTCTCCTGCCTTTCCATTCAAATGGCAGAGCATATTTGAGAACGCCGAATCCAGCTTTATGGCAATTCCCCTTGCATGCCTTATATATTCTGCAAGTCTCAGCGTTTCATTTGAATCAAGTGCAAAGCTTTTATATTCTTCTGTTTGTGAGGGCTTATAACGCAAAACATTGATATTTCCCGCCCTCATCTTAACTGCAAGCCTTAGCAAATTTGGAAAATCATCAAGATTGTCCTTTCTTGCCACCCAATTTATCCCAAAAGAATATTCATTCTTCAAAAGCATTTCAAGTGCATTTACTGCATAATTATATCCATCCCTTGAAAAACTGTTAATTCCCTCTGTTGAGCCATTTAATGAAATCTGCATATGTTTAAGTCCTGCCAACTTCAATTCTTTCAAAATATCATCATTTACACCATACCCGCTCGTTGTCACTGAGCAAGCCATGCCAAGCTTATCAACAAGCTTAACAACCTCTTTGAGACACGGGTAGACAAGAGGTTCTCCTCCTCCAAGTGCAATTTGAAAAACGCCTATTTCCGCCGCCTCGCATATAATTTTCTTCAGTTGTGAAACATCCAGATTCACACTTTGAGTACGGTCTTTATAACACTGCGGACAATTCAGAGGACAATCTGAGGTAAGCTCAATGTGTAAACTCTCAGGCACTGCAAATGAGCCTGCTGGTGCAGAAATTTCCCTGCATTTTTCAAGTGCACATAAAAACTCTTCCCTCTTCTCCTCAGATATTAGAGACAGCCGCTTTAATCTTTCAACAAATTCGCTCTTCTCACCACTCTTTGCCCATTTTTCAAGCACTGTAAGCTCAGCTCCTGAAAGAATACCAGTATCTGCCGTATCAGAATTGAAGAGCATAACAGCATTTTGTTCTGCTCTGATTTTAATCATCTTTGTGACGTTCCTTATAGGTTATCTCTTTCATAAAATCAAGCTTTCCATCTTCCCATTTCTTAACCAAGTCCATGAAATATTCTTTCATATACCAATTCACCAGAATGACAGCTGTTGGCAGTCCTTCATGCATACAAAAAGAGAGAAAACCTTTATATTTATAGCTTTTATCTGAACCCTCATCTTCCGGCACTGGTATCATTACCTCAACTGCCAAATTGAAAATGGTTTTATTACTTGGATTTTCGAGTTCTTTCTCAATCTTTTCAATATATTCTGTAAAACTCAAATCAACTTTCTTCTTAAGCTCAGGATTCTTTTTAAAGTCTTCATATGTATATGGATGATTTACAAGTGAAAAATGCGGTGATTTCTCATATCTATAGCCATTTTTATAATACGTTTTACATGGGAAAATCAAATCAACTTCACAAATACGTTTCATGAAATTCTTTACACTGTATTTTACAGGAAAGAAAATTCTTTCATATCCATAAATTGAATCAGCATATGTACAGCCCTCTGTCCATCCTCCTGCACAGTCAAGACCTCCGCTTATTCCTATACTTGGGAAACGATTTTTCATATATTCCATAATATACATTGCATATTCAAAGAAAAATCCCGGCCCGCAATTAATTACAAAGAGCTTTGACAACGGATTCTTCTCATTGATAACATTTGAATTATATTCATAGCCATTCTTTTCAAACTCATACTCCATACGGTTTTTATAATTGTCTTTACTCATAATTGTAAGGCTTACTGTAGCACTGCCACGATTATATACGTTTTGCAACTGCAAACCCATACAAGGGTCACTTACTTTACCATATGCGCCTTCATGCGGTTCACGTTGCTCACTGAATTTGCACAATTCTTCTTTCAGCTCTTTTGGCATCAATTCCATATGCAGACAATTAACATCTATGTATAAGCTTTCATTTACATTATTTCTTATACACTCAATAAGTTCTTCCCGTGTGTACTTTTTTCTTTTATTTGAATTCATACTGTAGAAATCAGCTCCAAATTCCATATCAAATATAGGCATATTGAGAAAACATTCTACAAACTCGGCTGTTTGCGCACTCTCCGGCAATATAATATCATAATCTGTATCCGAACCGTCAATTTCAAAACCCTTCCAATGTAAAAACATATTTTGGCCCCCTTTATTCTTTAAAATCCCACCGCTTTCACTGCAGTGGGATTCTGTTGCTGTAACTTATATAATTAAGCAGTTTCTATACTATTTGCCTTCTGCAGATTTAATTTCTCAATTGCATTTTCTCTCATCTTATATTTCATAATCTTACCTGCGGCATTCATTGGGAATCCGTCTACAAAATCAACATATCTTGGAACTTTATGTTTTGCCATATGTGCAAGTACATAATCCTTAAGTTCCTGCTCTGTCAATTCTTCGCCTGCCTTTAAAATTACACATGCCATGATTTCCTCACCATACTGCTCATCTGGCACACCGATAACCTGTACATCGGATATCTTTGGATGTGTATATATAAAGTCTTCAATCTCTTTAGGGTAAATATTTTCTCCGCCTCTGATTATCATATCCTTGATACGTCCAGTTATTTTATAGTTGCCATCTTCATCACATTGTGCTAAATCTCCTGTATGCAACCAACCATCCTCATCAATTGCCGCGGCTGTTGCATTTGGCATCTTATAGTAACCTTTCATTATATTATAGCCTCTTGCTACAAATTCACCATTGGTATATGGCGGTAAATCCTTTCCTGTCTCAGGGTCGATTATTTTACACTCAACACCAAACATTGCAGAACCAACCGTACTCACTCTTACCTCAATAGAATCAGTAGTCTTACTCATTGTACAACCTGGCGAAGCCTCAGTCTGTCCGTAAGTAATGCAAATTTCAGTCATGTTCATTTTTGAAAGAACATCCTGCATAACCTTTACAGGACATGGACTTCCCGCCATAATTCCTGTACGCATATGAGTGAAATCTGTTTTTTCAAAATCTTCATGTTCAAGCATTGCAATAAACATTGTCGGAACACCATGAATAGCCGTAATCTGTTCTTTATTTATACAGTCAAGACCCTTTTTAGGTGAGAATGCAGGAATCGGACACATTGTACTTCCATGTGTCATAGATGCAGTCATAGCAAGTACCATTCCAAAGCAATGGAACATAGGTACTTGAATGAGCAGTTTATCCGCTGTTGAAAAATCCATACAGTCTCCGATAGCTTTTCCGTTGTTTACAACATTATAATGTGTAAGCATAACACCTTTCGGGAATCCAGTTGTTCCTGAGGTATACTGCATATTGCAGACATCATGCTTATTGATGACAATGGCACGTTTATACACTTCTTCAACAGGAACCTTGTCAGCAAGCTTTATACTTTCATCCCATGTATAACAACCTGGCTGTTCTGAATCTATTGTTACAATATTTCTCAAAAACGGAAGCTTTCTTATGTGTAATGGTTTGCCCTTTTCCGCTGTTTCAAGCTCTGGGCAAATTTCTTTTATAATTGATACATAGTCTGAATCCTTAAATCCATCTATCATTACCAAAGTGTGGGTATCAGACTGTCTGAGCAGGTACTCTGCTTCATGAATTTTATAAGCGGTATTCACTGTAACCAATACTGCACCTATCTTTGTTGCCGCCCAAAAGGTTATAAACCACTGCGGAACATTTGTTGCCCAAATGGAAACATGATCACCTGGTTTAACTCCCATTGCTATAAGTGAACAGGCAAATGTATCAACATCTTCTCTAAATTGAGAATAGGTTCTTGTATAGTCAAGAGTTGTATATCTAAACGCATACTGGTCAGGAAATTCCTCTACCATTTTATCAAGCACCTGAGGAAATGTTAAATCAATCAGTGTCTTTTTCGGCCATACATATTTACCAGTCTTTTGATTGTTATCATAAAGTCTGCCCGATTCAAGAGATTTTTCCATATACTGACTCATAAAATTAGCATATTGAGGAAATACAATTCCGGCGTCAGTCAAGTCAGGTGCATATGTCTTTACCCATTCAAGAGAAACATATCCTTCATAATTGATTGATTTGAAAGCTCTTATAATCTCATCCATTGGCAAATCGCCTTCACCCATCATCTTATATTCAACCTTGCCATCAACCATAACCGAATCCTTAATATGTGCATATTTTATATATGCACCAAGGTTCTGAACAGTCTGCTCTGGTGTCTCACCTGCAAAACGATATGGATGGTGTATGTCCCAAAGCGCCGCAACATTATCACTTCCAAGCTGTTCAAGCAATGCTCTTAATCTTGCTGTATCTGTATAGACCCCATTGGTCTCCACAAGCAAAATTACACCCTTCTTCTCAGCATATGGAATCAATTCCTTTAATGTATTTACAACAACACTGTCGTCAACTTCTCCGTTTGGCTCAGGCATAAGGTCACCAAGTATACGAATATATGGTGTACCAAGTTTCTCTGCCAGATCTATATATTCTGATATTTCTTTGATAGTTTCATCTTTTTTATCTGTAAATTTAAGAGAACACCCCGTTGAAAGACATGGTATTTCCAAACGTTTTTTTGCCAACTGCTCTTTAGTAGCCTTAAGATTTTCTTCAAGAAACGGTTTTGCCTTTACGGAAAAAATATTGTCACCAAGTCCCCTAAGCTCTATTCCGCTAAAACCAAAATCCTTTGCCATTGAATAAATATCCGGCCAATCAAAATCTGGGCAGCCCAGTGTTGAAAACGCAAGCTTCATGTAATACCTCCAAATAATCCTTTTTCAAAACAATGCCTAAATTGCATATAACTTTTATACCATAATATACTATCGCTTGTCTACTTTGACCTAAGCTCTACACGTCTTATCTTACCACTTATAGTTTTCGGCAATTCATCTATAAATTCAACTATTCTAGGGTATTTATAAGGTGCAGTATGCTCCTTTACATAGTTTTGAATTTCTCTCTTCAATTCTTCTGTTTTTTCTGTCCCTTTGGTAAGAACTATGGTAGCTTTTACTACCTGACCCCTTACCTCATCTGGTTCACCTGTAACGGCACACTCCAATACATACGGAAGTTCCATTATAACACTCTCAATCTCAAAAGGCCCTATTCTGTATCCAGAAGATTTAATCAAGTCATCAGTTCTTCCCACATACCAGAAATACCCGTCCTCATCTCTCCATGCAGTATCTCCTGTATGATAGACATTATCGCTCCATGCCTCTTTTGTCTTTTCCTCATCCATATAGTAACCTTGGAAAAGTCCGCAGGGTACATTTTTATCTGTTCTAATTACAATTTCACCTGTTTCACCAACCTTCGCACTGCTTCCGTCTGGATTTATGATATCTACATCAAAAAGCGGTCCTGGTTTTCCCATTGAACCTGGCTTAGGCTCACTTCCCACAAGATTAGCAACCGCAAGAGTGGTTTCTGTCTGTCCAAACCCTTCCATAAGTTTCAATCCTGTTGCATTATAGAACTGCTGATACACCTCAGGATTCAATGCTTCTCCCGCAATTGTTGTATATTCAAGTGATGATAAATCATACTTTGATAAATCCTCTTTTATAAAGAATCTATACATTGTAGGTGGTGCGCAGAAAGTTGTAATATTGTATTTTTTAAACATTGGCAACAAATCCTGTGCATCAAATTTATCAAAATCATATGTAAACACAGCCGCCTCACAGAGCCACTGCCCATAAAGCTTACCCCACAGTGCTTTACCCCATCCTGTATCAGAAATTGTAAAATGTATTCCATTAGGGTTTACATTGTGCCAATATTTAGCAGTTATGTAGTGTCCCAACGGGTATTTATGGTTGTGTGTAGCAATTTTAGGATATCCGGTAGTTCCCGAAGTAAAGAACATGAGCATTGAATCCTCACCCTCTGCCCCTTCATCTCCTGTAGGTCTTTCAAAAACATCCGAGAAACTCATCAATTCAGAATCAAAATCATGCCACCCTTCCTTGCTTCCTCCAACCAAAATTTTGGTTTTAAGCCCCTCATAATTCTTTGCTGACAAATCTGCCTGATTTGAAACATCTCCGTCACTTGTGCATACAATTGCACTCACTCCTGCCGCCTTAAACCTATAGTCAAAGTCATGCTCCACAAGTAGGTTTGTTGCCGGAATTACAATGGCGCCGATTTTATGAAGCGCAAGTATTGAAAACCAGAATTGATAATGCCTTTTTAAAACGAGCATTACTCTGTCACCCTTTTTAATTCCAAGACTTTTAAAATAGTTCGCAGTCATGGAAGAATATTTTTTCATGTCTTCATATGAAAAATGTCTTTCTTCTTTGTCTCTAGATACATGTAGCATTGCAAGTTTATTAGGACATTTCTCAGCCAGTGCGTCAACCACATCAAATGCAAAGTTGAATTTATCTTCATCAATAAATTTTATGCTATTCAAAATCCCATTTTCATCAGTAGTACATTTGATGAATTTTTCAGACACTTCACCCTGTGTAATGTGGGTATGTGCTACTTGGCTCTTCTTTCCTTCAAAATTATAATGAGATACATAGCCTGCCTTTGGATTCATGACAACTGCTATAAACTGACACTCCCCTCCTATTGCAATCATTCCATGCGGAGTGTTGCTGTCATAGTAAATTGAGTCTCCCTCATTGAGTATTTCAACATGCTCTCCCACCTGAATTTTAAGTTTACCCTTTTGAACAATGTCAAGTTCCTGTCCTTCATGTGTGCTCAGTTTAATTTCTTCATTTTCATTTGCTACTGCTGGTGCTGTTACAATAAACGGCTCCGCCATTTTGCCTTTAAACAGAGACGCAATTCCGTTGTATACAAAGCCTTTTCTTCTGGCAATGTTCATGCCTTCTCCTCTTTTTGTCACTGCATAAGAGGAAAGTCTCGGACTTGTTCCTTCCAGTAAATCAGAAACCTCTACATTAAGTTTCTTTGCACATTTAAAGATAAATGTAAAGCTAAAGTCTGATAATCCGGATTCAAGTTTTTTATATTCCTCTGTTGTCACTCCGGTATCCACTGCCATTTCTTCTTCTGAAATTCCCATAATTTCACGCAGTGCCCTTATTCTCTCCGATACTTCTTTGATTCTCTGTTCCATAGGTTTTACTCTCCTTTTTTCATTTTGCTTTAAAATAAAAAACCGTCTCAATAATTAATTATTATTGAGACGGATAAATTTCCGCGGTACCACTCAAATTGTGTCTTTCAACACCACTCATAAGACTCTATCAAGTCTTGTGCTGTTACGTTGCACTTCACGGAAGATATCTACTGGGCGTATATGCTTTTCGGATCTTCGGCTCAGAAGGGATTAACTTTGAAAAATATAATTATTAGTTCGCACCTTCCACTAACTCTCTGAAAAATTTATTTCTCCGTCGTCTTCGTCATAGCCTTTGAGTATTAAATTAAAATCAATATAACATAAACCCTTTGGAATTGTCAAATATTATTTTTTGTAAATTTTATTTGTGAAAAACATTTTATTTTCGTAGTCTCTCACCTTTTTTATAACTTCGATAAATTCCAAACAAATTTCCTGTTCCTCTTCTGGAAGATGACTGATGATATTGATAAATTTCAAGTTAACCTGTTCAAGTTCCTCTGTAAGCTTCCTGTATTCCTCTTTGTCTTTTTCTTCTTTAATTACATCCTGCATTAAATCTGTAATTAGTTCATAATAAGCACTGATTATTTCATTCACTCTGCAACCTCCTGAACCACCAAAAACAACCTCGACTACTTCTATAAAACTTTGATTAAACCATTTTATACATTATTAGTACGTTTAGAGCATTGGTATATTTAATATATTTTGTGTATTTAGTGTTTAATGCATACTTTCGCAATGTAAAATTTATTGTTAAAATAATATATTTTAAAACAAAAGTTTTTACAAACGCATTAAAATAACCACACAGTTCAATATACTAATTAATTTTAATAAATATATTACGTTATGTAAAGTGAAATGTGTTAATAATCAAAAAATGAAAAGTTGATTAATTGAGAAAATTGAGAGACTACAATGAAATTCGCCATCCAAGTTAATCTTTATTTAAGAAGCACTGACAATTACTACCCTAGCAATTCCGGCTCCAGCTTCCAGCGAAAAATGCAGAAGAGTTACATTATATGTGAATATAATCCTTTTTCTCATCAGGACATTTTCCCGCTTGGTTCCTTGTCCTGATGAGAAAATCCTAAAACCAACTCAAAACCCACACATTTTTAGGCTATATATGAACACAACCATTTTTCTCATCAGGACATTTTCCCGCTTGGCTCCTTATCCTGATGAGAAAATCCCAAAACCAACTCAAAACCCACACAATTTTAGGCTATATATGAACACAACCACTTTTCTCATCAGGACATTTTT
>JGI994J12354_10000635_pt1 | contig 34918 bp, 31 predicted proteins | sample IntmicLarv3ML3BL_FD_12354 | JGI IMG/M metagenome (IMG submission 12354) | reverse complement strand
GGTATAACAAACAAACCCTCATAACGCTTATCCTTAATAAGCGCCTGCTTGGTTCTGCATCTGCCTTCTACTATGTCAACAATATCGTAGACGATTCTGTTTTCAAGCCCCATAACAACGTCTAGGTTTCTAAGCCCGATATCTGCGTCTATAAGCACTACACTCTTATTTTTGAGAGCCAAACCGGCTCCTAGATTTGCGGTTGTTGTTGTTTTGCCAACTCCGCCTTTGCCGGATGTGATTACAATTACTTCCCCCATACTTTATTAGCCTCCTATGTATAACAAAGATAAAAATGTACTAAAAATATATATCATTTATAGTATAACATAATACATTATTTAAGTCCATAGAAAATTATTTTTTTGACAAATAATCATCTATATATATATTGCCATCTTTTATGTATGCTATTTCCGGTATCCATCCATCGCTTACTTCGCCGTCCGGCGGACGTGTTATAATATCGGCAATCCTTATTTGAGACGGTGACATCCTCACCGCCGCAACAATTGCGTCTTTGTCGCCATTGCACCCTGCATGAACAATACCTCTGAGGCAGCCGACAACAACAATATTGCCAACGGCTATAAGCTCTGCGCCGGGGTTTACATCACCCACAACTATTAGGTTAGATGCAGATTGTATTGATTGCCCGCTTCGGAGCGTGCCGTGATAGAACTGGCTTTTTTCGTTTTTTCTGCTTCGGATTGCGCTAAACGTGTCATTTCCCTCATATTCAACAGACACATACTCCGGAACAACCTGCATTACAGCCTGTTCAAGCCTGATTCTGTCTATACCTCCAACTTTGCGCCCTGCAATAACAATCTTACTGCCCTCAGCTACCAAAAAATCCAGCACCTCTTTGAGTTTGGCGCCTATAAGCTCTATCTCTTTTTCTATTGGCATTTCGGCGTCGAGTACAACCATAATACCATCTTTTATGCCTTTAAGCGTAATTGCTTCATTACTCAAATTCACCACTCCTCTGTCCCTAAGGTAGCAACTCTCCTGTTATATTGTTGATATCACTTTCATGCTCTCCTGCCAGAAAATATGCATCAAACACCGCTTTTACAACCGGAACCAAATCCGAGCCGCTGTTTCCATGTTCTATAACCACTGCAATCGCGATTTCCGGCTTGTCGTATGGCGCAAAGCCCACAAAAACACCGTTATCTGAACCTATATTAACCTGCGCCGACCCTGTTTTGCCGCCTACTTTTATTTCGTATCCCGAAAACGCCGACGCCGCTGTTCCGTTTTCGGTAACACCGAGCATACCTTCCAGCACCGCGTCTATATTTTCTTGCTGCATAGGAATCGTTTCCAGTATGGTTGGTACTGTATCTGAAATGTTTGAGCTGTCTACAGACGAACGCACTGTTTTTACAATATGCGGCTCATAGCGTATGCCGCCGTTAACCAATGTCGCAACATAGCTTGCAAGCTGCAGTGGTGTGAAAAGGTTGTCCGACTGCCCTATCGCCGCTTGGAGAACGTCGCCGCCTGTCCAGGGCTCTCCGCCGTACTTTTGTCTGTCTTCCGGTCCTGCAATACGACCTCTTTCTTCGTCACGCTTTAGCTCTATCCCTGTTTTCTCTCCAAAACCAAAACGCCTTGCATAATCATTAATAACGTCAATCCCCAGCTCCCTGCCAACCTCATAGTAGAAGTAGTTGCACGAATTCGCAAGCGCTGTTGTAACTGTTTGGTTGCCGTGTGTGGTTTGGTTTCTGCGCCATAGCCAACACGCCGGCTGGTAGCCCTGATACAATGTATATACGCCTTCATCTTTAATTACAGTGTCTGTCTGTATAGTTCCTGTTTCAAGCGCCGCTATCGAAACCAACATCTTAAACGACGAACCCGGCGGATACATACCACTTATCGCCCTGTTCCACATCGGTGTATTTGGGTCAGCTGCCAGTTCATTGTATTTTGAAGAATATTCCGAAGGGTCAAATGTCGGCCATGTTGCCATAGCGAGTATCTCGCCGGTATGGATATCTATAACTACCGCCGCGCCGCAGTATGCGTCACCGCCGGATTTTTCAGACGGATCGCCTCCGCGCGTACGTATATCTTCAATTGTTCTGCCAAGCGCATCCTCCAGAGTGGTTTGCAATTTTGAATCTATTGTTAAAACAACAAAATCGCCCGGTATAGGGTCTTGTGCGCCGTCGGTCTGCGATACAAAACCTTCGGAGGTTTCCCTTAAGCTGCTATACCCATCTGTGCCTCTGAGTTTTGATTCATACTCAAACTCAATGCCTTCCTTACCCAAATAATCGGTCATTTTATAGCCCAAACCGCGTTTGTCCTCATACTCCTTCGGCGATATAATAGCAACTCTGCCCAAAATATGCGCAGCTATACTGCCTTGCTTATACTCACGCACATAATCGTTGACAACATTTACGCATAAGTAATCCTGCCGCTCTTCTTTTATCTTTGTAATAAGCGACATATTAACATCTATCGCCGCAACGTATGGCGCTGTGACAGAAAAGCCGCAAAGCTCCATAGCGTACCGCATACCTACAATACGCCGCTGGTCTTCTAAGCTGTAATCTTTGCTTATCTTGTATCGCTCTCTGTATTTTTCTATAACCTCTACAGGCGAAGAATCATCCTTTAGGTTACACGCAGATTTATCTTTCCAATCAAGCTCCGCCGCATACGCTTTATCTTCGGCATACTGCTCGCTAAATGTAAATTCAAACGGCTCATTAAGCGATATTGGAAATGTTTCAAGCACTTCTGAACCCTCGCTCTCTACTAAACGATACAGTCTGCGCAAAGTATCGTTTAACTCTGAGTTGTTCAGCGTTGTTTTTTGTATATGTAGCGAATATCCAACTTTATTTGCAACAAGCGGTCTGCCATAGCGGTCTAGTATTTCTCCGCGCGGAGCCTTTATAACAACATTACTCCTCTGTTTTTGTTCCGCAAGCTTAAGATAATACTCGCCATCTACAAGTTGCATCATAAAAAGACGCCAAATAAATACAGCCGCAATAATGCCTACAAATATTGCGTATGCAGTAAAACGTCTTTTTGTTTTGTCTTTTGGTTTTCTTATCATGATGAGTATTATGCCTTTCCGGTTTCGCACCGGGAAGGCATGAAACCAACGTTCGAAATCCTTTTCACACTATATATGCGCTATATTTTGCTTAATCTGCCAGCTGATAGCGCTTCATAAAAAAGTACAACGGTATTGATAACACAATATTGTATACCACACTTGGAAGTATTATATCAAGCACCGCCGCTGTGTAATCCCCTCTTCTCCACAGATATATGCATAGCGAATAGAAGATAAGCTCATATAACATTCCGAAAATACAGGTAAATAGCAAACCAACCGATACCTTGCCTTGAAAAAGCCTGCTGCTAAGCACTGTTGTCGCCATAGCAAGATACATACATAAAATAGCGTTAACACCAAATACGCCGCCGCCTACCGCATCTAAAACCACTCCGCACGCCATGCCAAACAATGCCGACGAAAGAATATTTTTCTCATACAAAGAAAAACATACCACCACAATTACCAAAATGTTTGGTTTAACATTATATATTTTTAAGTGATTAAATACAGTCGTTTGCAAAATCGCCATAATAGCAACAAAAATCGCCAAACTAACATTTCGCTTTGCCAATGATCTCATACTCTACATCTCCGACCCACATATTATCCTTAACGCTCCGCTATGTATATCACATTCGCATAAACCGCAATGCTATTCTTCTCTCCATGTGTCACTTGAAATAACAATCACAACATTAATGTTTTTCAAATCAACCAATGGCTCTATGATAGCATTTTGCGAAACGCCTGTGACATCACTTTGTATCTCTACAACCTTGCCGATAGAAACCCCTGCGGCGTATATGCCCCCAAGCCCAGATGTTTCCAGTATATCGCCAATAGCAACCTGTGCTTCTTTGTTAAACAGGTTCATCTTACACATACCGCTTTTTTCAAGCTCGAAATCACCTTCTACAATACCTAAATCTCCGTTTCGTATTACTCGAACTCCCACCGCCGAAGATTCGTTTATTACAGTTATAACATGCGCCCAGTTTAGCCCTACATCGTCTACATAACCAACAAGCCCCGCTTCGGTTACCACCATATCCTTTTTCTTTATGCCATGGATTGTTCCCTTGTCTATGGTATAGTAATTATACCAGTTATTAGAACTCCATGCAACAACACGTGCCGCAACAGACGGAAATTCGCTTAGCGCCTTAACTTTTAAATCTAAAAGCTCGGTGAGCCTCTCGTTTTCAAGCCTATATTCCTCCGCAGAGCGATACTTGCGTTCCATCTCCGCAAGCCTAACAGCCAGCCGGTCGTTTTCAGCTTTATAATCCTTCATCTCAAAAATGAAATTGAAAAAATTGCCCACACCGTTTGTAACATATGCGATACCGCTCTGAACAGGCTGTATTACCGACAACACAACGTTGTCTACAACAAACGCACTCCCTGTGTCTAGGGTGGATAAACCGGCGCCGACAACCAGCAAAACCGTTATTGAAACTACTATAATCAAAACCCTGTGTTTTTCGAAAAACATTGCGGCTTACCCCCTATCCAAATACTGACCTTGTGTTTATATTTTTTTAGCGTTTATGATAACCTTTTTGAGCGTATCAATCTCTTCCAGCACCCTGCCTGTTCCAAGCGCAACGCAATCGAGCGCATCTTCCGATACATACACAGGTATACCTGTCTCTTTTGAAATCAGTTGATCCAGCCCTTTTATAAGCGCTCCACCGCCTGTAAGCGTTATACCTCTGTCCATAACATCGGCGGAAAGCTCCGGCGGTGTCTTTTCCAGCGTATATTTTATCGCTTCTATAATGTCGGAAATCGGTTCACTCAAGGCTTTTCTGATCTCTTCTGACGTTATTGTAATATTTTTCGGCAAGCCCGTAACCAAATCGCGTCCGCGTATATCCATATCCCCATCTTTATCGGTAGGATATGCAGAGCCAATTGTAAGCTTTATATTTTCAGCCGACCGATCGCCCACCATAAGATTGTACTCTTTCTTTATATATGCAACGATTGAGTTATCCAGCGCGTCGCCCGCAATCCTCACAGATTTGCTCGCAACAATACCGCCAAGCGATATCACCGCTACCTCGCTTGTGCCGCCGCCGATATCAACCACCATACTGCCTGTTGGCTCTTCGATCGGCAAACCTGCGCCGATTGCCGCCGCCATTGGTTCTTCCATCAAATACGCTTCTCTTGCGCCCGCTTGCAGCACAGCCTCTTCAACAGCACGCTTTTCCACTTCTGTGATACCCGACGGTATGCATACAACCACCCTCGGCTTTATAACCGAACCCGATGTGTTAACCATTTTTATAAATGTTTTAAGCATGGATTGCGTTATATCAAAATCGGCAATAACGCCGTCTTTCATCGGTCTTATTGCAACAATATTCCCCGGTGTTCTGCCTATCATTTCCTTTGCGGCATTGCCAACAGCCAATACACGGTTGGAACTTTTATCAACCGCCACAACAGAGGGCTCTCTGACCACAATGCCCTTTCCTTTCACATGTACCAGTGTATTTGCGGTACCCAAATCAATGCCGATGTCCTTTGCAAAAAATGCCATGTTTTTTTGTCTCCTTTGTATGATTAATATCGTATTACTCAAGTTTTGTTTTCTATATTATTTTGTCTTATAGTCAAACTCTTCGTTTAGTATGCGCAGCAACAATTCCACAGGCATACCAACAACGTTGTTATAATCGCCAATTATGTATTTTACCAACCTGCCGCCTAAGCCTTGTATACCATAAGCTCCCGCCTTGTCCAGCGGTTCTTTTGTTGCCACATAGTCGCGTATCTGCTTTCTGGTAAGCAGTTTAAATATTACATTTGTGGTCTGATGCATACTAACCGAAACGCCGCTATTGCTGTCTACAACACATACTCCTGTATATACCTGATGCGCTCTGCCCGAAAGCATATTTAGCATACGTTTGGCGTCTGCGCCATTGTTCGGTTTGCCGAGTATATTTCCGCCGATGCTCACAACAGTGTCGGCGCCTATAACCAAGGCGTGCTGCTTTTGAATTTTTGCAACCGCCGCCGCTTTCAACAATGCCAGCTCTTTCACCAATAGCGCAGGCTCGCTGACATCTATATCTTCATCTACATCGCTGACGATAATATCAAATTCTATACCCGCCGATTCAAGCAGTTCTTTTCTGCGCGGCGAACCCGATGCCAATATCACCCTTTTCATAATTGCAATTATCCTTCTGTTTCTGTATTTTCAATCAATATACAATATTATATCCGTATTTGATTCGTATTTCAATGTATTTTTTATAATTTGTTTGAGCAAATTTTATTATCACTTACTCACTTTTTGTTGATAAATGGATTTTATCCATAATCATCCTTTTTTATTCGCCGCCCGCGGCTCATTCAACACCACGATAGAAATGCCCACGCGTAAAGTTGTTTTGCTTGTCATCTGTTTCTATCTTAACCGAGTTCATATATTGCTGCATAACCTCAGCGCACGCCTTCGCCGTTTCCGTTGTAAACACAAGCCTTGCCGTTTCAACGCCGCTTCGCCAAATATCCGCCATTTTGTCTGCCATATATATAGGCTTCGAATTGAGCAATGTGTTTGTGCATGATATCGGGTCACACACCACTGCAATCCGTTCGCCTTTGCGGTCTTTTAGGTAATAATTGCTCTTGCCTTTAACACATTTTCCGGCGCATGCCTTGATAATGCAGTGTTTTGTAAGCATCAGCGGTATATGCCCATACACGATAACCTCTGTTTCAACATCTGTTTTACTGCACAATTTGGCGATTTCTTTCAAGTTCAGCTCCGGCGAAAGTGTAACCGACTTGAACCCCATATCTTTGTACACATCTGCTGTATACGCATTATACACATTCAGACGAAAATCACCATAAATATTGGTATTACCGCTATCTTTGCGATTTTGCGCCATTCCCGGCACACCTGTTATGATGTGCATTCCCAACACAGCGCTCATATCAAAATCATCATGTATAATATCAGGCATTTTTGTAACGATCTCGCCATCGTAATTCAAAGCCTTAACTTGCTCTGTCAGCCCGATTGGCGCATATATCCGAATCGGGTGGTAGGCTGCAACTGCTTCCGCTTGCTCTAGTGTTGACACCTCAACTGCATAGTTAGTATGGTTTTTGCTCCTATTGCACGTAAAGCTTTTTTCCTTGTCACGCGCAAACATCCGCCTATCCGGCATACGTATACGTATCTCATAGAGTTTTTCTACCGCATTGCGCCTTAATGCGTTAATTTCCTTAATCGGTGTCGCAATATCTTCATCGGCATACACATCCAGCCTTGTTAAGTTAAACGGCGTAGAACCAAACTTGGATAATTGCTCTTCTATCCTCTGTTTGCTGATACACGCATCTATACCTTTTTGAACAATCGCGCCAAAACATTCCGCTTCGTTACCATCTGAATCTTTAATGCGGATAACAGCCGATTCCCCTTGCCTAAATACACAATCACACTGTATGTCAATCTTGCGAAAATTTGCGTTTGAAGCAAACGTCGCTGTGATATCCGGCGCAAAGTGTTCTGATGCGGTATTTGTCGGCGTGCTGTGGCTCATCATGCTCTGACCTGTTTCGCCCGAAAAATACGCTTTTGTAAAACCACTGCGGTTAAACGCATTAAGCAAGGTTTGTGTATCTTGTACAGACACTTTACCCGGATTATCTATATATTTTCTGTATATTCCGGTAACAGCAGCGACATATTCGGGTCGCTTTAACCGTCCCTCTATCTTTATCGACTGCACACCCATGTTTGATATTTCACCCAATTCGCTTGCCAGACACAAATCTTTTGGACTTAGCAAGTATCCTTGCCTTACATCATTGCCTTTACCATCCTTCAGGGTATATGGCAATCGGCACGGCTGGGCGCAGCGCCCGCGGTTGCCGCTTCTTCCTCCAAGTATAGAACTGAATAAACATTGCCCTGAATAGGAAAAACACAATGCACCGTGCGCAAATATTTCAACATTCATATCTGTGTTTTCTGCTATATGGCGTATCTGCGCCTTGCTTAGCTCACGCGACAAAACAACACACTTAAACCCCATATTCTCCAACATTTTAGCGCCTGCAACATTATGCACAGTCATCTGCGTAGAAGCGTAAAGCGCAATATCCGGCATTGTTTTTGAAATAATACTTGCCAGCCCAATATCTTGAAGTATCAATGCATCAGCACCTGTAAAGTATATGAGCTTTGCAGTTTCCAATGCGCCCTCCATCTCATCTTGCTTAACAAGCGTATTCAGCGTTACATATACTCTAACACCGCGCAGATGGCAATAAACCACAGCATCTTTGAGTTGCTGATTGTCGAAATTAGCGGCAGAAGCCCTCGCGGAAAACGCTGTACTACCCAAATACACTGCATCAGCTCCGTTTTGAACCGCGGCAACCATGGACTCCCAAGACCCCGCCGGGCATAAAAGCTCTAGTTTTTGCATAAGCTTTTCCTTTCGTAACTATATCATATAAAACAAAATCACTGTAAATATTATAAAGCTATATGGTTTGCAACGCAAATCATATAGCTTTACAAGTACTTCATTGCAGCTAAAAATTCTTAATAAATTCAGCTAATTCAGTCTCTTTATTCTTCAATTTAACTTTGATTTCGCTTACTTCAAATTCGAGCATTTTAATCTTTTCGTCTGAACGCCGCGCTTCCTCAACATAGTCGAGAAGCTGTCTGCGCAGATTATCTTCTGTCTTTTGAGATTTGTAATACTCATCAGCGATGTTTATAGCCGACAAAACCGCCGCCATATCCATACTCAACCTAGAGTTCATATCGGATACTTCGTTTATCTTTTTATCAACATACGACGCTATCTTGTATATGTATTCATCCGGCTCGCTCGCTACAATCGTATATTGCCTGCCTTGAATTTTTACCTCTACCTTGTTCTTGCCAGACATAATCGCAGCCTCCTCATTTTATTATTATCTACATTATACACAATTGTTTTACAAAAATATAGTGTTTTATGAATATTTTTTATTAAATTTATATGTCATATGCAATAGTCAGCGCCGCTATGTCGCCGATATCCTCCCCAAGCGCCGCCGGAACCACCTCGCAAGCCGCCGCACTTGCCGCTATAGCTTCTTGTCCAATTTTACTTTGAACCGATTCCGCCATCAAATGCCCTGCACGCTGATACACACTTCCTATCACAATTCTTTGCGGATTTAGAATATCAATAAGTATACTCAGTGCCATTCCCATATATTTGCCGCTTTTGCGATACACCTCAATCGCTGTAATATCGCCGTTTTGCGCGGCTACAGCAATGCTCTTCGCTGTAACATCCGAGGCTGTCATCCCAGCTGTAAAGTATTCTACTTTTACACCGGACTGCACCGCTTCAAGCGCCATGCTGTATCCCAACTGAGCAATACCGTTGCCGCCGCACCAACCCTCGAAGCTTCCGCGCTTGCCAAACCCCGACGGACCTTCGGCACTCAACCGCATATGTCCAACCTCGCCCGCCAAATCGCAAGTGCCGCTGTATAATCTCCCATCTAAAATCAAACCTGCACCCATACCTGTGCCGCAGGTTAGAAATATCATATTGTCGCATCCCTTGCCTGCGCCAAACCGCCATTCGGCCAATGCACAAGCATTTGCGTCGTTGCAAAGCGCCACCTTTACTCCAAGCCGTTTTTCCATCAACGCCACTATAGGAAAATCGTCCCATTTTATAAGATTGGGCGGTCTTTGCACAATACCTGTCTTGGAATTTAGCGGTCCGCCGCACGATATGCCAACTGCACTTATGTCCGATATGATAAGTTTTGCATCTTTCAGGTTTTGCTCTATACATTCAACTATCCTATCGAGCGCATAATATGGGTCTATCTCGCGGTACGAATCAAACTGCTGTTTCGCAATCACGCTAATATGTTCGCCATCAACCTGCCCAACCGTTACCGCGCACTTTGTACCGCCGATATCTACACCTATCAAATACATGTCGTACCATCTCCTTGCTTCAAAAACATACGTGTTTTCAGCAATCCAATCACCGTTTTTGCATCGACAATCTCACCTTGCAGAATCATATCACAAAGTTCGTCGATGGTATATTCCTCAACCTCTAAAAACTCGTCTTCGTCGGGATTCGCGGCACCTTTTGTTAAATCTGTAGCTAAGTATATATGAATAATCTCGTTGCAGAATCCCGGCGTTGGAAAAAAACGACCCAAATATTGATAGTTCTTCGCCGTGTATCCCGTTTCCTCCTCAAGTTCACGCGTAGCACAACCAAAAGGCTCTTCGCCCCAATTCAGCTTGCCTGCAGGTATCTCGAGCAGGAAATCGTCGAACGGGCGGCGATATTGGCGCACCATGCAAATCTTGCCGTTTGGCGTAAGCGCAACAATGCCAACACCTCCCGGATGCTCCACAATATCACGCGTAGCAATATTGCCGTTTTGTGTCTCAATGGTGTCCACACGCACCTTTATAACATAGCCTTCATATATATCTTTTGAACTAACCAACTTTTCTTTTTCCAGCAAAGCCATCTACCTCCGTATTTTATACGCTATATAATTTCGAGATAATCCTTTTCGGGCAACTCTGAAAGCGGTCCGCATGGCTTATCTTGATACCAATACGCAACCGAAGCGATATCATCTTGCAACGGCAGATACTTCCCGCCTTTGCGCCATCCAAGCGCCTGAATCGTTACCTTTAAATCCTGCTCAAACCTAATTGGGTCGGCAATATGCCAGCGATACATTGCAAACCTCATCTGCGAAGCGTATTCTCCGTCCGGGCGTACAATCTGCGTTAAACCTGCATACGGCGTGCTGAATGTTGTGTATCCTCCGTCTTTTTTATTGCTCATAAACGCTGTGTCGAAGTTGTATGAACCGCAGAAATAGTCCTCTGTACCTGTGCCGCATATCGTCGGAAACGCCTTGTCGCCGTCCATATAAAACTTGATTTCGCCTTCGCCCCACCAGCCGCTGTTGTTAACGCCCCAAAGCATATGTGTGCCAATATAATGACCCTTGCCCTTAACTCCGTCGAGTATCGTATACACATCCTTGTATGGCAACGGATTCACCCTGCGGAACTGTGCGTGGAAATACCCAACATCCTCCGGCACATCGGTTAGTGTGTATGTAACTTGATAATACAGCACAATCTGCTCATCGTCAATATTTTCAACGGTTATACGGCACCGCTTTCTAAACGGCATCTCCCAATAGCAATTATACGCACTTCCAGGATTCACACATATCGGCAGCGAGTTTACCGGCGCGTAATCGCCGCCCCAGCCTACTGCGAAAAAGTCCGACACAGGACATTCTACCGACGGTTCTTCGCAATCGTCCCAATATATGCGGATGATTGAAAAGCGCTTAACGCCTGTGATAGTGAGCCAAATATGCTGTACCGCACCCTGCCCCTCTATATCTGCCATACTAAACGTTTCGCCCGGCGCTATATTCACACTTGGCGATACCTTCCAGCCTTGCCCTAAATCGCCCGCCGGACCTTTACCTGTACCTTCGGTAGCCATGCCTGCCTCGCCTTTATTGCCGCTAAAGCTCTCCGGGCATATAGACCTCGTCTTTGCATTAGACAATGTAGACAAATTCCCCATATTCATACCCATACCATTAAATTTGTACATTTAATTTTTTCTCCTTATATTTTAGAATGTTATACTTCAAAACGTTAGTTCTCGCCTGCAATACGCACGAAACAGGTTCCTTTAAAACGTTAAACCTCGCCTGCGTATTCGTACACTGTTTACAAGCCCGATCGCCATAAAGTTTGTCAACAGCGATGAGCCGCCATAGCTGAAAAACGGCAGCGGTATGCCTGTTATCGGCATCATCATCATGCACATACCGATATTTTCGAATGTGTGAACTGCAAGCATAGCCGCCACACCCATACATATATATGAGCCAAACTTGTTTTGTGTTGTGCGCGCTATATATATGCATCTCCAAATGATTATAACCAACATCAGCACCACCAAAGATGCTCCGACAAAGCCCCATTCTTCGCCTATGGTAGCAAATATGAAGTCCGTTTGCTTGGCGGGCAGGTATCCAAGCTGATTTTGGCTTCCTTGCAGATAGCCCTTGCCAAAAAGCTGACCCGAACCCACAGATATTACTGATTGTATTACATTATACCCCGAATCAAGCGGGTCTAGGTATGGATTGAAAAACACAAGTATTCTATTTATCTGGTACTGCCCAAGAAAAGAATCCTTAAAATACCACAGCAGCGGCAATATCACCACTAGCGATAATATTCCGCCAAATATATATTTATAGCTTATTCTTGCAGCAAACAGCATTGATATAAATATAAATACAAACACCATTGCAGTACCAAAATCAGGCTGCAGCAATATAAGTCCTACCAACACAATCATATGCATAGAAAGCCCAAGCAAAGTGGGCACATAATTGATATCTTCCTCAATCTTTTCAAGATGCTTAGCAAAGGTTATGATAAACCCTATCTTTACAATTTCGGCAGGTTGGAAACTCACCAAGCCCATATCTATCCACCCTTTTGTGCCGGTGGATTCAGCTCCGATGCCAATAAACAATACAAGAATGAGCAATATCACATTCCCTATGTATATGTACTTGATGGATTCTCCCAGTATTTCATAATCCATTAGGCTTAGCAATATCATTATTCCAAAGCCTAATACCAGCGCGACCGATTGAACTGTCACCAGCTTCGCGCCTTCCGGCTTGCTGTATGCGGCGGAATATATGGCTACAATGCCCATTATAGCAGCAACACAAACCGATATTATTAAAAAGTAGTCCATATAATCCCAAATCTTCCCCGACTCTCGCTTGCGTTCCGCCATATACATATCCACCCTTCTATATAGCCATCGGCGCATAAATCCAGCTGAAGTCCAACGCCTTGATAGTATTTAAAAAAATCATGCACTATATTATTATATCAGAGAATGCTGATTTGTAAACAAATTGCGGCAAAATATATATTAAATATTTATTCAAAAGAAAAGATTCGATTTACTTTGCAAATAAAATAATGTATAATCGTATGTGTTATATTATTTTAGCGAAGAAAGAGGTATGGATATGTCTCAGCAAAATTTACCTCGTACATGGCAATCTATCTTTGAGCAGCAATCATCTTGGCCTATTATCGTGAAAAATGTTGAGAAAATTCACGATATCACCTGGTCGATGAATATAAACCAGCACGACCATTTTGAGATGGTTTATATAAAACGCGGCGATGCCACGTTTCAGGTCTCAAATATTGATGTGGATATGAAGCCCAACGACATGATTATAATAAAACCGAATCAGCTGCACAAATTCATCGTCCGCTCATCCGGCGGATGCGAATTTTTGGTGTTGCGGTTTAAATTTGCGACCGACGAAAACAGCAGCTTTTCTGAGGTTTCGCTAAATGATTTTATCACATTTGTAAACAATGACAGCATTCCCTTCGTACGCCTTCGCCTCAGCCGAAAAAACGAGATTTCGGGCGTACTCAACCGCATATTACGCGAACACAGCAAACAGCAGATTTGGGGCGACTACCTCAGCTATCTTCTTTTTATGGAGCTGTTTGTACTTGTTAGCCGCACACTCAAACAAGATTGGGACGAGAGCACAAAAGACCGCAGTGTTAAACTCAAAGAATTGCTCAACATTGCAAAAGAATATATTGATTCAAACTACGAAAAAGAGCTTTCTCTGTCTTCTATATCTTCGTATGTATTTTTGAGTGAAAGCTATTTTTCGCATAAATTTAAAAGCGAGTTTAATATCAGCCCAAAAAAATATATCCTAAATGTTCGTATAAATGCCGCAAAAGAATTGCTAAGCAAAACAGACCAGAAAATTAGCGATATCGCTAAAGAGGTAGGGTTTTCAAGCCAGCAGCGTTTCAACGATATCTTCAATCAAGCTGAAAACACAACGCCGTTAAATTACCGCAAACAAGAAAAGATAAAAAAGCTAAACCTTGAATAGTCCTGTTCTTGTTCGCAAGAAAAGATAAAAAAGCTTAATGTGGAATAGTACCATTCTTGTTCACAAGAAAAGATTGAATCCCAAGACATATAACGCAAAAAAGGTATGTAAACATTACATACCTCATTTTTGTTTTACACCGCCAAACGCCTACGCTCCTACTTTGTTCAGAGTCAGCGCAAGTCTTGACTTTCTTCTTGCAGCAGTATTCTTTTTCATAATACCCTTTGCCACTGCTTGATCAATCTTTTTAACCGCTAATCTAAAAGCTGTGGTTGCCGCATCTTTGTCGCCTGCTACAGCTAACGCATCAAACTTCTTAATATATGTTTTTAAAGCAGACTTGATCATTTGATTTCTAAGCGTTTTGGTTTTGATAACCTTAACTCTCTTTTTCGCAGATTGAATATTAGGCACTAATTTCACCTCCATAATTATTGTCTTTATAAATTCTTTGCTATTGTACCATATACAACAACAAAAAGCAAGAACATTTTTTAATTTGTAACGTAATTTTTTATCAAAATCGATAAATACCTAAATTTCATTGATTGCATCGTCATTTTTTACTATAACAGCGTCTGCCTTCCACTGCTCTAAAAGCCCCATATATCGCTCATCTCTAAACTGTGTCCTAATACTCTCACTTAAGCTTTCAAGTGTAGGCACAGCTCCTTCCGGCATATATCTTTTTATGATATAATAACCGGTCATAGTCCCCACAGGCTCACTTATCTCACCCACGCCCAACATATATGCAGCTTCGTCGAATTCCAAAGGCATGGTATTATCTTTATGCACAAACTGATAGCCTATGCCGCCGTTATCAACATCTGCAGTGTCTTCGGAATATTTCATCACCAGCGTCTCAAATTCCTCCCCTGCTGCAGCTCTGTCATACAGCGCCTTCGCCAGTTCAAACGCCTCTTCTTCGGTACGCTCCGTTTTGCCGTCCGGTCTAAACATTATAAGCAGATATTTTGCATTTATAGAGTTTTGATAGTATGTTTCAATAAGTCTGTCGTACTCTTCTTTAATTTCAGCATCGCTAACATCACTAACATCCGCATTTTCTGCAATTACCTTTTCCTTATACTTAGAAACATATGTGAAATTTTCAAATATCGTATTGAACTCATCTTCTGACACGCCCAACACCTTTAAATGCTCTTTAAATGCTTCTGCACCGCCATATTTGAAAGCAAATTTGTCCTTTTGTGATTGAATCTCCGCTCTATCATCATCACTCAGTGTTATTCCCATTTCTTTTGCCTTAGCAACCTGTATCGTGTCTTTCACAAGGTTATCTAGTGCCTTCTCTTTTGCAAAATTAATAGCCTTTTGGTTATCAATCTCCACTGTATTCCACGATTCTTCATTGACAATATTAAATTCCGGCACATTCGCTATCGTTTCTTTTATTAGTTCCAAATAAAATGCGTATGTTCCGGCGGAGATATCTACACCATCTACGGTGGCTACACACACCCTCGTTTCTTCGGCTTTTCTGCCGCACGAAGCCAGAATAGCAGCGCATATCAAAATCAAGCATATAAGCGATATTATCCTTTTCGCTTTCATAATTATCACCCCACTTTATCCATTCACTATTACATTATAACAAATTTTTATATTAACTTCAATTCTTTCATGTGCTGTAATGTAAACTTAATATTGTCGAGTGTTTCTCTGCTTGATTTGAATACTTTCTTATACATTATATACGGTTTTTCGCCCGCCGAAAACATCATACTTCCACTGTTTTCAGATATCAGCGCGGCAATAACGCTCATATCCACCTTCTGCGGCTCGAACCTAAAAATAACACCTGACGGCTTTTGCGCCACCTCCGTAATACCGATATCGGAAGCGTACGCTTTAATTATTGCGATATCTATAATATTACATACAGAATCCGGCAGGTCACCAAACCGATCTTGAACCTCATCTATAACCTCATAGCTGTCTGCAACCTCTTCAATCGCCGCTATCTTCTTATATATATCAATTCTCTGGTCTTGGCTGGATATATATTTATCCGGAATATGCGCATCCACAGTTAAGTCAATAGCCGTAATGGTTTTCGTCTGGGTTTCTATCCCCTGCATCTCCTCAACGCTTTCTTTAAGCAGCCTGCAATACATATCGTAGCCCACGGCATCCATATGTCCGTGCTGTTCGGCGCCCAGCAGGTTGCCCGCGCCGCGTATCTCAAGGTCACGCATGGCTATTTTGAATCCTGAGCCAAACTCAGTGAACTCACGAATCGCAGTAAGCCTTTTTTGCGCAACGTCTGTTAGCATATGGTTCTTTCTGTAGGTCAAATACGCATATGCCATACGATCTGAACGTCCGACACGCCCTCGCAGCTGGTATAACTGTGCAAGCCCCATTCGGTCGGAATCTTCTATTATAATGGTATTCACATTCGGAATATCCAGCCCGGTTTCTATGATTGTAGTACACACCAGCACATTAATATCATCTTCGAGAACACTCATCATCACATCTTCAAGCTCATCGGCGCTCATCTTGCCATGCCCCACACCAACGCGTGCTTCGGGTATCGCATCTTGTATACGTTTCGCAACCGTAAAAATACTGTTCACCCGGTTGTGAAGGTAATATACTTGCCCCCCGCGTCCTATCTCGTTGCGTATCGCGTCATATATTACATCATCGTTATATTCCATCACGTATGTTTGCACAGGATAGCGGTTCTCCGGCGGTTCGGTTATCACGCTCATATCGCGTATGTTCACCATCGCCATATGGAGCGTGCGCGGAATAGGCGTGGCGGTGAGTGTAAGCACATCCACATTCTTGCGCATATCTTTAAGCTTTTCTTTGTGCGACACACCAAACCGCTGTTCTTCGTCTACAACCAGCAGTCCCAAATCCTTAAACTCCAAATCCTTTTGCAGCAAGCGGTGTGTGCCAATCACAACATCTGTTTCGCCCGTTTTAATACGTTTCAGCGTTTCTTTCTGCTGCGCCGGCGTGCGGAATCGCGACAACATCTCCACACGCATCGGAAAATCGCGCATACGCTCTGCGAATGTGTTATAGTGCTGTAAAGCTAAAATGGTTGTCGGCACCAAATACACTACCTGCTTCGAATTATCTACAGCCTTAAACGCTGCACGCAATGCAACCTCCGTTTTGCCGTATCCGACATCGCCGCAAAGCAGCCTGTCCATCGGACGCTCCGACTCCATATCGGATTTCACCTCTTCGATAGAGCGCAATTGGTCCGACGTTTCGGTGTATGCAAACCTGTCTTCAAATTCACGCTGCCACGCGGAATCCTCCGGGAATTGATACCCTTTTGTGTTCTGACGTATTGAATACAGATCTATCAGATGCTTCGCAAGCTCGTGTGTCGATGCCTTTACGCGCGCCTTTGTCTTAGTCCAATCCGCACCGCCCAAGCGGTTTACCTTTACACTTCTGTCTGTGTTGCCTATATACTTATACAACATATCCAGCTGGTCTACAGGCACATATAGGTTGTCTGTGCCGTGATACGCGATTTTCAGATAGTCTTTCGTAACATCGTCGACCGCCAGTTTGTGTATACCTTCGTATCTTCCTATGCCATGTACTTGGTGTACCACATAATCTCCGGGCGAGATGTCTGTAAAGCTTTTTACCTTGTTGGCTTCATCGTGTTTGTTGCCGCGCAGTTTTTTCCGTTTAGGAGCAAATATTTCATGATCGCTCACCAACACAAAGTTGAGCAGCGGATACTCCATCCCATGCGACAAACTGCCTCCGCTTACAACTATCTTCCCCTTCGGTATATCCGTCAAATCTTCCATATACGCGCATTCGATATCTTGGTTGTTGAGGTCGGTAACAATATTTTGCGCACGCGTTTTGCCGCCTGCAAGCACCACAACCGTCGCTTTGCGCTGATACCACATCCTCAAATCCTCGTATAAAAATTCAATCTTGCCGTGAAACGAATTTAGGCTTTTAACCGCAAAACTAAAATTCTGCTTCGCCCTATAGTCGGGGCAGCTTGTCGAAAGTGTAGACATCCCAACGAGCTTGCCGCCCGAAATCCTGCGTATCAGCTTGTGGTAATCCGCTGTGAATGTGTCATTTCCATTTGCAATTATACCTTTTTCCATCAACGACGAAACCGTTTCGCCCATATCCCATTCAAATGTTTTCGAACGTTCAGACACCTTCTTCGGCTCATCTATAAACACGATGCTATCCTGCATGAAGTCTAGAATTGTAGGAATATCCTTATATGCTAAGCTAACATATTTGTCTGCTGACGCAAAATAGTGCTGTTGTTCAAAATGTTCTATATCTGCATTGATTGTTTCCATCGCCGCTGTGTCGCCCGATTTTTCTAACTTCTTTGTTTGCGATTTCAATTTTGCCACTATCGCATCACGTTCCTGCGCAGTATAGAGCATTTCACGGCAAGGCGTAACATCTACGCTGTAAAGCTTATTTGTTGACAGCTGTGTCTGTGGGTCAAAGGTTCGAATCGAATCCACTTCGTCGTCAAAAAACTCTATTCTCACAGCTTCTTCTACGTCGGCAGGAAATATATCTACAATGCCGCCGCGTATTGAAAACTGCCCAATCCCCTCTACAATGTCATTGCGCTTGTATCCCATTTCAACCAACCGCTGAGGCAGCATTTCTATATCCACACGCTCACCAACATTGATTGCCACTGTATAGCGCTTATACCTGTCAGCATCGGCGGTGTATTGCATAACTGCATCAATACTGCTGACTACAATGTATTTGCGGTTCGTATCGTCCTGTTTTGCCAATGCCGATATCACCGCCAAACGTTTTTCGCTCATCTCGCGACTTACCGCATCTATATTGTAAAATACATACTTCTTCGATGGAAAGTATAATGCCTTGTCACCCGCAAAAAAGCTGATATCTGACCACATTTGCTGTGCTTCAACATCTGACGAGGTAATTACTAGCACGGCGCTGTCGTTTTTTTCGCATAACGAAGCAACCACATGCGCCTTTTGTGATGTAGTTCCTGTTGTGATATTTATTGGAGAAATACCATTCTTTATGCTGTCTGAAATCTCGTTGAACTCTCCATATTCAAACAATACACCGGCAAGCGACATGCCTTTACACCATTCCTTTGCGTGATTTTTGTTGATTAATGACTTAAGACAGCCTATAAACTACTCCGCCTTGCCGCTGCCTCTATTATACCTGCTCGCCGCAAACTCTGCACCGTGCGACATTATTGCGTCTAACGCGTCCGGCGCAGTCATCACCGCATCAATTATATCCGCCGCTTCGTGCTTTGCAAACTTGCCTAAAACGTAATCTGCCAGATCATGCTCGCTATGCTCCGGCGCACCAACACCTATGCGCAGACGCGGAAATTCGTCTGTCTGGAGCTGATAAATAATAGATTTCATACCGTTATGCCCACCCGCCGAGCCTTTTGCGCGTATACGTATTGAGCCGGTAGGCAGCGAAATATCATCATAAACTATAATAACATTTTCCGCAGGTATCTTATAGTATTCGCATATTTCCCTTATACTTTCGCCGCTCAGGTTCATAAATGTTTGCGGCTTTGCCAAAATAATTCGCTGACCTTTCATCACGCCTTCTCCATTCAGCGATTTATGTTTAACCTTATTCACCTTGATTCCGTATTCCTTCGATATATAATCAATAACCTCAAAACCGATATTATGCCGAGTCATTTCATACTTTTTGCCCGGATTACCGAGTCCCGCAATTAAAAACATACTCACCCATCCTTTTGTGTAACAGATAATTAGATAACTGCCCCTTTAATACATTTCAAAACCACACACGATAAAAGCGGGCAGACGTAACGCCTGCCCATATTGTATCTCTAATATGATATTGTATTAATATTATACAAACAATGTACTAACCGACAAGTCTTCGTATATACGCTCTATAGCCTCTGCAAACACAGGCGCTACCGACATCACTTTTATTTTGTCAACACGTTTTTCCTGCGGTATCGCAATAGTATCTAATACGACCAACTCGCTTATCGGCGATTGCTCTATGCGCTCGATAGCAAGACCAGACAATACTCCGTGTGTACAGCACGCAAATACCTCTTTTGCACCATGCTCCATCAGCGCCTTTGCGCCGTTTGTAATCGTACCGGCCGTATCTATCATATCGTCTACCAGTATAACATTTTTATCTTTGACATCACCAATAATGTTCATAACCTCAGACACATTTGCCTTTGGTCGTCTCTTGTCAATAATAGCAATAGGCGCGTTTAGACGCTGCGCAAAATTCCTCGCGCGCGTAACGCTGCCCAAGTCGGGCGAAACAATAACAACATCCTCCCGATTGCGGCCAAATTTCTTTGCATAGTATGCCGAAAGCACAGGCACACCCAAAAGATGATCCACCGGGATATTGAAAAAGCCCTGTATCTGCGGCGCGTGCAGATCCATTGTTAACACTCGGTCTGCTCCCGCTGTAGCGATAATATCCGCAACCAGTTTTGCCGAAATAGGGTCGCGCGCTTTTGCCTTTCTATCCTGGCGTGCATAGCCCATATACGGTATAACCGCTGTTACACGACCTGCTGAAGCACGCTTAAACGCATCAATCATTATAAGCAGTTCCATCAAATAGTCGTTTACAGGCTCTGAAGTCGACTGAATAACAAAAACATCTGAACCTCTGACCGTTTCGTAAATGTTAACCGACACTTCCCCATCGCTAAACTTTCCAACACTCGATTTCCCAAGCGGCAACTCCAGCTTTTCGGCTATTTTGGTCGCCAAATCAGGATTTGAATTCGCAGCAAAAATTTTGATATTCTTGCCATGTGCTATCATTTGTCCGACTCCCTTCTGTCAATCCAATCCGTTTTATTTGTTTGTCTGCTTCTTGCTATTGCAAATGATTTTCCGGGCACGTCGTCTGTGATGGTTGAACCCGCCGCAACATACGAATTATCGTTAATTGTTACCGGCGCCACAAGGTTTGTGTTGCAACCAACAAATACATTGTCCCCAATGGTTGTTCTGAACTTCTTTTTGCCATCATAGTTAACCGTAACACAACCGCAGCCAAAGTTTACACCTTTGCCTACGTCTGCGTCACCAACATATGTAAGATGTGACACCTTTGTGCCGTCATCCAATGATGCATTCTTTATCTCAACAAAATCGCCGATTTTAACATTTTTGCCAATTTTGCTGTGCGGTCTTAAATATGCAAACGGTCCGATAGTTGAGCTTTCACCCACTTCGCTGTCTGTTATAACAGAACACTGTATCTTAACACCATCGCATATTTTCGAATTGCTTATGATGCTGTTTGCGCCCACAACAACATTTTTGCCGATGACCGACTGTCCTTTAATCTGAACATTCGGCTGTATAACGGTGTCCATACCTATTTCCGCACCGCTTTCGATGTATGTGGTATCCGGCGACATAATATACACACCGTTTTTCATATAGCCAGACACAATCTTTTTTTGCATGATTTTTTCCGCTTCGTATAGCTGGATACGGTCATTAACACCCATTATGCTCGTGCTGTCGTCGGCAAAATATGCGCCGACCTTTCTGCCGGATTTGATTAGCACATCAAGCACGCATATTAGATTGTTTTTATCTTGCCCGGCGCTTGCGTTATCCAGCGAATCGAGCGCGTAGCTGAGCGCTGTCGCATTAAATATGTACATGCTGGAGTTTATTTCTTTAATGTTAAGCTCGCCTCTGTTGGCATCGCTATGCTCAACGATGCCCGCAACATCGCCGGCGCTGTTGCGCAATATACGACCGTAGCCTGCAGGATTGTCGACAACAGCGGTTATAATCGTCGCTTCATTTTTAAATTCTTCGTGGTACTCTATCGCTTGCGAAAGCGTGTCTTCGTCTATAATTGGCGCATCGGCGGGCAGTACCACCACCAAACCATTTTTACCTTCGAATTTTTCGCGCGCACATATTACAGCGTGTCCGGTTCCTTTGGGCTCGGCTTGAACTACAAACTCCGCCTTTCCTTCAAACACATCACGTACATCGCTTGCAGATTCGCCAACCACCATGATGTTATTTTCAATTCCAGCCTTTTGGGAAGCTTCCAATACCCATTGCGCCATCGGCTTTCCACACACAGAGTGTATTGATTTGTTAACAGCGGAACACATCGATGTGTTCTTTCCTGCCGCCAAGATGATAGTAATAATATTTCTTGCCATCTGCTCCACCCCTTCTCGGAATATTTTTTGTATAGCAAATTGATTTTACATTGTATATATAATTTTCTCATGTTTTCGCAATTTTTTCAAGTGTATTTTAATTTTTCCTATAAAAAAAGCAAATAATTATTTTAATCCACATAATTATTTGTTCAATAGCAGCCTCGCTCTGTCAATATCACTAAAAATCTGTTCCGTTAGCTCCATTACAGTATTAAATTTTTTTTCGCCGCGTATACGAGCAACAAATTCCACCCTTACTTTTTCGCCGTACATTTCCCGCTCGAAATCCAGAATATGGGTTTCAATCGTAATCTCAGTAAGCTCAAATGTCGGTCTTACACCTATATTGGTAACGCCCGCATATTCATCATCGCCTATATGAACAATTGTAGCATACACTCCGTATTTGGGTAATACAATATTAGTATCCGGCATTAGGTTAATCGTAGGCACTCCCATACCCTTGCCCACACCTCTGTCCGGCTGAACGGTGCCTTCAATAAAGAAATTTCTACCCAAAAATTGCGCGGCATCTTCTATCTCGCCTTCCGCAATCAGGCTCCGAATATATGTAGAGCTAACGACAACATTATTTTTTGTCACCGCGTCAAACACCTTTACATCAAACCCCAACTCTTTGCCTAAATCACATAATGTGTCTGCATCGCCTATTGCGTTTCGCCCAAACCGATTGTCGAAACCTACCACCATGCATGATACATTGAACTTCTCTTTCAGCATAACTGCGAATTCTCTGGGATCCATATTGCATACATCTTCAAATTTCGCAAAATATGTAAGTTCGACCCCCATATCTTGAAGTAGTTTGCATTTCGCATCATAAGAGAGTATATTGTCTGACAAGGCATTCGGTTTCAACACCTGCTCCGGGCGTGTTTCGAATGTATACACCATCGGCACCATATTGTTTTCGTTTGCAAATTTTACTGTATAGTCAATAATCTGAGTATGCGCAACATGCAAGGCATCGAAGCTTCCAAGCGCCAATACTGTTGCATCGCTCATATTCGATTGCAGGTTTCTCAATACTTGCATATTATCACCCCTTTTGCAGATTATCAACACCAAAATGACTTGATCATCTTCAATATTTCGTCTTTCGCTTCGGATATACACAAAAATTCCCCACCGGCGCCGTATACACGATACAGCCCGCATTCGCCGCTGTGTTCCAATGCAACGCCGTTTTTAACCTTTTTTTCCGCTTCATCAGAAACATCAACACGCATATATTCAGCAAATACATCGTCCGGCTTTATTAGCACATCGTTAAGCAGACCATTCTGCGCCAATTCCGCTAGTTTTTCTATTGTATAGCTATGTTCTATATCAAATCTGCCGCTCTTTCGCCTTTGCAAATCGCCCATATGCGCAAAACAGCCTAACTTTTCGCCAATATCATTGCATAATGTGCGAATATATGTACCCTTGCTGCATGCCACATCCATAACTACGATGCCCTTATCTATGTCGATGGACAGTATATCTATACCAATAATATCGATTTTTCGACTTTTGCGTTCTATCTCCTGCCCTGCCCTTGCAAGCTCATACAACTTTTTTCCGTTTATCTTAATCGCCGAATACATCGGCGGAATCTGCTCAATCGTACCAACAAACGAATTAATCGCATTAACAATCTGTGACTCTCTTACATCCACACTTCTGCTCTCTATAACCTCGCCGCTGCTGTCTTGTGTGGTTGTGCTGCTGCCCAGTATCATCTGCGCGCGATACACCTTATTGCCATCTGTAATATACTCCGCCGCTTTTGTAGCATTGCCGATGCATATAGGCAGAACGCCTGTCGCATTAGGGTCGAGAGTTCCTGTATGACCTACACGGCGTATGCCTGTTAGCCTGCGTACTATATAAACAATATCATGCGATGTTTTTCCCTTTGGCTTATCAACCACAATAATTCCATTCATTATATAGCCGCATCTCCTTACTAAATGTTACAATAGCTAAATTAACATATCGTTTTCAATCCTACCTATTTTTTTGATTATCGCTTCCACAATCAAGCGTTCCGATTCCTCAATGCTTAATTCAGACAGATATCCCGCGGCGCGGGTATGCCCGCCTCCGCCAAACTCAAGCGCCATCTGCGCAACATCAAACCATTCGTTGGAGCGCATACTAACGCGTATACCCTTCTTACTCTCCTTAAGCGACACTGCAACCTCTACGCCTTCCACACAGCGCACGATATCAACAATATTTTCTATCTCTCCGTCAAGTATACCACACTGTTTCAGCATATCGACCGTCGCACTCCCAACGGCAACAAGACCATCTGCGTATGTTCGTATATTTTGGCTTACCAAGCCTTTAAGCTTTAACGCGCCAAGGCTCTCTGTATCGAATAACATTCTGTTAACTTTAGCTGAATCAATCCCGAATTCCAGCAAATCAGCCGCTATTCTCATCGTTTCCGGCTTTGTGTTGGAATATTTAAAACCACCTGTATCGCTTGCAATTGATGTGTATAGCAGCATCGCAATATCGCTGTCAATCGCTGCGTCCATCTGCCCAAATAACTTATAGCATATCTCCCCTGCCGAGGATGCATCTGCTTCTACAATATTTATATCGGCAAAGCCATCGTTTGTTTTGTGATGATCGATATTCGCCGTTACTTTCGCAGATTTAAGCATCGCCTTTCGCTCGCCCATGCGCCCGATATCGCCGCAATCTATACATATACACAAATCCGAGGAAGGTATATTGTCACTGTTAAACACTTCATGCTCAACCTGCAAAAACGCAAGATACTTCGGCACACCATCTTCGGTATATATCGTCGCATTTTTTCCAATCTTTGCGAGTATCTTTTTAAACGCAAAACAAGCCCCCAATGCATCGCCATCAGGGCTTGTGTGCGGAATTATTGATATTGTTTTCGCTTGCCGTATTGCATCTACCAGACCTGCTATATTAGCTTCCATACATTCACCAATTAACATATTGTTTATTTTTTATCTATCTCATGCAATATCTTGTTTATATGCGCGCCATTTTCAATAGAGTGATCTATCGCAAACAGAAGCTCAGGCGTATAGCGCAAATCTATCTTCTGGCCAAGCTCGCGCCGCATATATCCTGCCGCACTTTTAAGTCCGTCAAGTGCCTTTTTTTGAACATCTTCGCCACCCATTACGCTGACAAATACCTTGGCATAACGCAAATCGCCTGTGGTTTCCACGCCCGTAACGCTTGTCATCAGCGGTATGCGCGAATCTTTGAGTCCGCGCACAATTTCGCCGAGTTCGCGCCGTATTTGGTCGTTAATCTTATTTATTCTAATCTGTGACATCGCAATATGTTCCTCCGTATTATGGCATCGACATTTGCCTTATTGCTTTATCTCTTCCATTATAAAGCACTCGATAATATCTCCGTCTTTGATATCATTAAACCGCTCGATACCAATACCGCATTCGTAGCCCGACGCTACATCTTTTGCGTCGTCCTTGAAACGTTTTAGGCTATCCAACACACCTTCGTGGAACACCACGCCGTCGCGCACAACACGCACCTGCGCGTTACGCGAAATCTTACCGTCTTGAACATAGCTGCCCGCAATGGTTCCTACGCCTGTTACCTTAAACGTCTGACGAACCTCCGCGTGACCGAGTATAACTTCCTTAAACTTAGGCGCAAGCATACCCTTCATTGCCGCTTCGATTTCCTCTATCGCGTTGTATATAACCCTATATAGGCGAATATCTACATCACCGCGCTCGTATGCGTTTCGTGCAACACTGTCCGGGCGTACATTAAAACCAACGATAATAGCATTTGATGCCGACGCAAGCATTACGTCTGATTCGTTGACAGCGCCAACACCGCCGTGTATTACACTAATACGCACTTCAGCGTTAGACAGCTTTTCAAGCGACTGGCGAACAGCCTCAACAGAGCCTTGAACATCCGCTTTAATTATGATGTTCAAATCCTTCACATCACCCTCGCTGATCTGGTCAAACAGATTGTCAAGGGTAATAATCTTACGCGCGTTAAAATGCTCTTCTTTAGCTTGGAACTTACGAGCTTCAACAACCGCCTTCGCCCTGCGCTCGTCCGCTACAGCATAGAACACATCTCCGCCTTCGGGAGCTTCGGAAATACCTAATATCTCAACCGGCACCGACGGACCCGCGCTGTCTACAACTGCGCCTCTGTCGTTGTTCATAACCCTAACTCTGCCGACGCTTGTTCCCGCCACGATTATATCTCCGCTGTGGAGCGTACCGTTTTGTACAAGCACTGTGGCAATCGGACCTCGCGTTCTGTCAAGACGCGCTTCAATAACTGTACCTTGCGCACTGCGATTAGGATTGGCTTTGAGTTCCTTCATATCTGCCGTCAGCAGTACCATCTCAAGCAACTGGTCTATATTTTGGCGATGCTTTGCCGATACCTCAACAAAAATTGTATCGCCGCCCCATTCTTCCGGCACGATGCCGTACTCTGTCATCTCCTGCTTAATCCTGTCGGGATTAGCGCCGTCTTTGTCAATCTTATTGATAGCAACGATAATGCTTACTTCCGCCATTTTCGCGTGGTTGATAGCCTCCACAGTCTGCGGCATAATACCGTCATCTGCGGCTACAACCAGTATCGCGATATCTGTAACCTGCGCACCTCTGGCACGCATAGCGGTAAAGGCTTCGTGACCGGGTGTATCCAAAAATGTGATTTGTCTGCCGGTTATTTCAACACTGTATGCGCCTATATGCTGAGTAATACCGCCCGCTTCGCCTGCCACAACATTTGCTTCGCGGATAGCATCCAAAAGCGAGGTCTTACCGTGGTCAACGTGACCCATTACAACAACTACAGGCGGACGAGATTCAAGCGAAGCCTCCGCGTCTTCAACCTCAAACTCCTTGAGCAGGATATCTTCATCCGAAAGTATAATCTCGCGCTCTACCTTTGCGCCGAGTTCTTCCGACACAAGGGATGCTGTATCGAAATCAATCAGCTGACTCACAGACGCCATAACTCCCAAAATCATAAGCTTCTTAATAATTTCCGCAGCCGGCTTTTTGAGCCTTGACGCAAGCTCACCAACGGATATTTCGTCGGGTATGCTCACAACCAACGGCTGCGGCTTCGGTCTTTCGTGTTTCACAGGCGCTTTGATATTTTGCATAGCCGCCCTGTTATCCCTTTGGCGCTGAGGCGCCTTCTTTATCTTCTGTTTGTTCTGCATTGTGTCTGTTGTCTTAATATTCTCCGGAACAAGCTCTTCCATACGTTCGTTGTCTAGCTTGGCTAAATCAACCACCGTTTGACGTGTGTCGATATGGTGCATCTTGCGCTCGATAGGCGCATCTGAAACAGCCTTAATCTCCTCGTCGGTAGCCACAGTTGCGGCAGCTTCCGGCGCGGGAGCTTCTTTTGTCTCTTTTTTGTCCGCTTTCATAAAGCTGTTGAAGATAGACATATCTATCTCACCTTCAGGAAAAGCGTATTTTTGAGTATATACCTCAAAAATCATGCTCAGCTGCTTTTCGTCGAGCGTAGCCATATGATTTTTGAGCGTTATACCAAAGCCCGCAAACATCTCCAGCAAATCAGTGCTTTTGAGTTTCAAGTCCTTGGCAACCTCGTGTACTCTTATTTTTTGTAACATTCAATCATCCCTTTCGTCGCAATAACACCGTGAAAAACCGTTACTGTTGCTTTGGAACAGCGGCGTTCATTTTGTCTTTTATACCTTTTGCGAAATTATAGTCATCTATGCTTACGACCGCAATATTTTCCTTGCCGGTACACTGACCCAGCGTATCCTTTGTGCCGTATTCATAGTAGTCAACCTCATAGTATTTGCACGAATTTGTGAATTTTTTTTTCACATTATCCGCGCTGTCAACCGCTACTATTATCATCTCTGCCTTGCCGTTTTGGATATGCTTTTCCGCCAAAAACGCCCCAACACCAACTGCTCCGGCACGCCTTGCCAGCCCTACCATGGATAAAACTTTATCGTTTCCCAAATCAAATACCTTCTTTATCTATTATATGCTCTTTTTGAGCAAATCGTATAACTGCTCATCAATCGCCATCTTAAACGCACGTTCAAGCGCCTTTTTCTTTTGCGCCAGCTCAATACATTCCTTGCTAGCACAAACATATGCGCCGCGCCCGTCGGCTTTGCCTGTTTTATCTATATATAGCTCGCCCGATTTGTTCTTCACTATCCTGACAAGCCCCATTTTCGCATCTCTTCCTCGACACGCAATACACATTCTTTCAGGCACTTTTTTGGTCATATCACATTCCTCGCTTTGTGTTTATACTGAACCCCGATTAAAAGCAGTTGAAACAGAGCGATGCGTTCCAAATTGTTTTTATTCAAAAACAATTTGGAAGAACGCGCTTTGAGCGATAGTTGAAACGTTGCTTTTAACGGAGTTTAGTATTACGCCTGTTCTTCCACACCTGTTTCGCTTTTGATATCTATCTTCCAGCCTGTCAATTTAGCGGCAAGACGCGCATTCTGACCTGCTTTGCCTATAGCAAGCGACAACTGCGAATCCGGCACGATTACCTTCGCAGACTTGTTTTCTGTGTTGACTTCCACACTAACCACATCGGACGGGCTAAGACTCGCCGCAATATACTCGGAGGGGTCTTCGCTCCAACGTATGATATCTATCTTTTCGCCGTTGATTTCGTCGCTAATAACCTGCACTCTGTTGCCTCTTGCGCCAATACATGCGCCCTGCGGATCAACAGACGGGTCGTTAGATGCAACCGCAATTTTGGTTCTGGAACCCGCTTCGCGGCATACGGATTTTATCTCTACCACTCCCTGCGCTATTTCGGGAATTTCTTTTTCAAACAGACAACGCACCAAGCCCGGATGAGCGCGCGATATTAGTATCTGAACACCCTTCGTGCCGCTCTCCACCTTGGTTACATAAACCTTTAAACGGCTATGAAAGCTGTATGTCTCGCCCGGAACCTGCTCGTTTTGCATCAAAAGCGCCTCGGTGTTGCCAACCTCTAAAAACACCTTGCCCTTTTCTATACGCTGCACAATGCCTGTGATGATATCGTTTTCTTTGTCGGAATATTCATTAAGAATTATGCCGCGTTCCGCCTCGCGAATACGCTGCATAACAACCTGTTTTGCCGTTTGCGCCGCAATTCTGCCGAAGTCGCCCGGCGTAACCTCTATATTGACCACATCGCCCACTTCGTAGCGTTTGTCTATCAACTGTGCTTCTTCTAGTGTCAACTCATCCGCCGAACACGCTTCGCCTTCAACAACCGTCTTCTGGGCGTACACACGTATAGCGCCTGTTTTAGAGTCTATATCTACGCCAACACTTTGCGATGCGGCAAAATTGCGTTTGTATGCCGACACCAATGCCGCTTCAAGCGCCTCAAGCATAAACTCCTTGGATATTCCTTTCTCTTTGCAAAGCGCATCTAGCGCCAGTATCAGCTCTTCATTGTTTATCATTTTTTTAACCACCCTTTACACTATTACTTTTACATTATTAGTTTAACCGCTCTATATCGGTTACTTATCAAAATTTAACTGCCAGCCGTATCCACACAGCATCCTGCTGTTTAACATCAATGCATTTGCCACCTGATTCTATAGTAGCAATATCGCCAGCAAAACCTTTCAATGCACCGCTGAACTCCTTGCTGCCGTCGATTGCGGCATACAGCTTTACGTCTACCTCGCGCCCCATAAAGCGCAGGAAATCTTTTTCGCGTTTTAGCTTTCTGTCGATACCCGGCGAGCACACTTCCAGGTAATACGCCTGCGATATCGGGTCTTTTTTGTCAAGTTCTTCGCTAAGACGCACCGACACATATTCGCAATCGTCTATTGCAATGCTTCCTTCGTCGCGGTCGATATAAACCCTAAGATAATACTCACTGCCCTCTTTAATAAATTCCACCTCTGCCACTTCGCAACCTATCTGCTCCGCAAATGGCACCGCAAGGTCGTATACGATCTGCTCTGATTTTGACACCTCAATTACCTGCCTTAAAATACATTTTGTTGTATGTAATTTATCATATACAATGTGAAAGAGTGGGTTGATATCCCCACTCTTCCGTATGCTTACATTCTAAACTATCATTCACTGAATATAATATCACAATATCTTTGGTATTGCAAGGGTTTTAAACCACATTTTTAATATTTTTTAGAATTTGCGCTCAGCCTGCCTGCTAAAACTGCTTCCGATGATATATATACGGAACACGCACTATCGCAACATTCTTGTGTTTATCCAGTTTGTTTTCTATAAAAAACGTAGTTTGATTGTGAAACATTTTGTCTATCCATCCGTTTCCGACAAACTTTGTCAGCACAACTGTGAGGTTTTGCCCCTTTTGCAGTTGGCTTTCTCGCTCACTCACATACTCCTCTAATGGGACGAAAATGTTTCTGTATGGAGCGTCAATAATGGTAAGCGGTATGCCTATCCCCTTTTCTGCCCATTGCTTTTTCAGCTTTTCGGTATGGGAGTGGGTTGTAGAAATATGCAAAACCGTAATATCTGACGAGATATCTTTTGCGTAGTCAAATGTCTTCAACGACGCTTTATTCATATTGTGAATCAACACAATACACGGAAGCTTGTCGTGGCTTTTGCTCTCTGTATAAACATAATTATATTCATCCGGATTTATGGCCTTTTGGAATATTGAGTAGTGCTTATGTGTAAAAGACATAAACATCATTATAATTGGTATTGCCACCAACAAAACCCATGATCCTTGCTCAAACTTGGTTGTGAAAACAATAACAGTTCCTATTAAGGTAACTACAGCACCAGCGCCGTTGATTATGGATTTATACTGCCATCCCTTTTCCTTCATTTTAATCCATTTAACAAACATGCCTGCCTGAGAAATTGTAAACGACACAAAAACCCCTACCGAATAGAACGGTATAAGCCTATGAGTGTCCGCTTCAAATACGATTAGCAACAGCGCGGCTGATATAAATATAAATACAATGCCATTCGAAAAACTAAGCTTGGTTCCTCTATGCGCAAATTGAATCGGCATATTATAATCCTTCGCAAGGATATAAAGCAGTATCGGCAGCCCGCTGTATGCGGTGTTGGCAGCCAAAAGCAATATAATAAATGTAGTAATCTGCAGGCAGTAAAACATAAACCCATTGCCAAATATAAGAGATGCCATCTGCGCCATAACCGTGGTGCCTTCAACAGGAAGAACCTTCAGCGATGCCGCTAAAATGCTTGTCCCGCCAAAAATAAATACTATTATAATACCCAGCAAATACAAAACCCGTTTTGCTGTCTTTTGCGAAGGTTCTTTAAAGCTCGGAACCGCATCGCTAACTGCTTCCACGCCCGTTAGCGCCGAACAGCCCGAAGAAAACGCCCGCAGGAACAGAAAAACAGTCATCGCCTGCATATCTCCGGAAACCACAAACTGCGTGTCGGGGTATGTGACCGGCGAAAGGGTTCCTGTAAATACCCGAAACAACCCTGTGGCTATCATAATAAACATCGAAAGTATAAATGCGTATGTAGGTATCCCAAAAACCTTCGAAGATTCACTTGCACCCCTTAAATTGATAAGCGTTATCGCTCCAATACATATCAGCGATATTAAAACTTTGTGCTCACTCAAAACAGGAAACGTTGCCGCAATCGCCGCAGCGGAGGAGGATATGCTCACCGCTACAGTCATAATATAGTCGATAATAAGGCACGCCGCTGCTATAAGAGAGGGCTGCCTTCCGAAATTTTCTTTCGACACAACATAGGCGCCGCCGCCGTTTGGATAGTGCTTAATTATCTGCGAATACGAAAATATCAGTATAAGCAGCAACAGTACGATTGGCAAGCTAACCCATCCAACATACTTTACCGACAAAAATCCGATTGCCGGGATCAGCGCTAATAATATCTCCTCAACCGCGTATGATACCGAAGAAACTGCGTCGCTTGCCATAATCGGAAGCCCCCACAAGGTCGACAATTTCTCACTTTTTAACTTCTCGTTTGACAACGCCGAACCCAACAATAACTTCTTAACGCTCAGCTTTTCTTTCAAATCTAAACACCCATTCTAAAATAAATATTAAGATTACACTCCTTATATTACAATTGCACCGGCTCTTTTAAACCCTCATGCTCTTCTGTGTCATCTTGCTTGTTTGCATTTGATGTACCCATAATATCATCAAGCGTAATATTTCTTGTGTGATACATCGGTTTCCATTCAAAGTTTGGTTTAATAATCGCTAATACTGCAATAGGCATCCACGTTGCCAGAAATAGCGAAAACGAAAATATTCCCTTTAAGAAAAGCTTCGGATCTTTTTTCTCTGTTTTAACAACAAACCAAGTGAATATAACCGTGAACAGATAAAACAACACCATTGTTACAACACCTGTAATCGCCACTGTTGTCCACCACTCTGCAGATGGTTTGCTAACTATCGCATTAACTATAATTGCAATAAACGGCAAAAGCCCGAGTATTTGCATAATAGGCGCACTAAATAATACAAGCATGTCTATGCTGGCCGAACCGCCTTTTATGCCCACTGTAAACAATTTGCCGAAGTACCTGAAGAAACACTGTATTGTTCCTGTTGTCCACCTGCTGCGCTGTTTCCAGGATTCCTTCAGCGTAAGCGGATGCTCATCATACGTAATAGCATCAGGCACCCATGTCACCAGCTCGCCCGGAACACACGCTGCCTGCGCTGTGTATTCAAGGTCTTCGGTTAAGGTATATGTATCAAACCCATACTTCTCCAGATAATCCCGCCTAATACCAAATCCTGTTCCGTTAAGCGCGCCCGACCATTTCATCGCCATTCTCGCACGATTAAAGAAGCCATTAATCGTGTAATAGTATATACTATGACACGATGACACCCAAGTGTCCGATGGATTTTTTGTGTCTCTGTATGCCTGTGTTATCCTTGCTCCGTTTAAAAACGCATCATTCATCGCTTGTAAAAATTCAGGGTCAACAACATTATCTGAGTCAAACACACAGAATGCGTCGTAATGTATAGGCTCATCGGTCAGCATTTTTTCAAAAACAAATTTAAGCACCTCACCCTTAGATTTAACAGGCACTGTACAATCCATCACCTTAGCGCCATGCTCAAGAGCCACCCCTTTGGTGTTATCTGTACAATTATTCGGCACCACTATAATATCATACAATTCTTTCGGGTAGTTTTGCCGTTTTAAGCTATCTACAAGATTTCCAACTACTCTTTCTTCATTTCTGGACGGAATAATTATCGCCATCCTCAATTGCGGCTCTCTTTTCGGTATTTTAGGTATCTTTCTAAACGACTGCATTGCTGTTGCTACATAGTATATTCCATGAAGTACCATAGCAACCGTAAATGTAATAATAATAACATTACATATAGTATTTATTACTCCCGCCATTTTCTCCAATCCTCCTTGTTTTATCTGTATGATGCAATATCTGTGTATGAAATATGCTCCCTTTGAGTATCTTTTGCTCTCTTCGCGATACTGAGCAATCTCGGTCTGTTATACCTTTGTACCATTATAAATGGTATATTGCCAATTAGATATAGTATTGTCGCCCACCACCCCCAATATACGTTTTTATTAACCACATAAAAAATTGGCGATGCAAGCAACAACACCAAGTGTACGAATTCTGATACGCATGTCTCTTTGGCAAAAAGCATAAAAAATTCTATATCCTTTTTGTCTTGATTTGTTTCAACGCGTTTGGGAAATACACTTTTGAGATATATACTCACATCCGGAAGCTTGTCTTTCCAATGATTTATGCCTAATTTATTATATGCCTTGCCGCCTTTTTCCCATTTATATATTTTAAATGGAAACTTATTTATATCAACAAGGTCACGCGGAATTATTCTGCCAATAATAAGCCCTATAATACCCATTACAAACCCTACAGCAAAGTTATATATAAATGTATATATGAATCCGCTCATATCATTCTCTCCGATTCCAAGATAGCACCTCTACAGATTATACCTTAAAGAAATTGCTTTTTCAAGCAAAAATCACAAATATTTTTCATATCATTCCTGTAAACATATGTATATAGCAGTTTTGTTATTAATAAAATTCAGAAAACACAGCAATATCGCATCGGGTAATATGCTCTATCGTTGTTCTAGGATACAAAAATGAATTACTCAAAAAATTATATTTTAACTTTTTGATGCATTTTTGAATCACATATGTTATTATAATATTTGTATTATATTTTTTATAGTTTAGTACAAGTTTATGCATTAGTCAAGTCTGAAAAAAATAAAATGCCAACAGGAGGATTTTTCATATGTATGATATAATAATAATCGGCGGAGGTCCCGCGGGGCTGAACGCGGCTTTGTATGCCGGACGCAGCGGTATGAAAACATTGCTTTTTGAGCGGCTCTTTTGCGGCGGTCAAGCTTCTACCGCTTACGAGATAGAAAACTACATAGGCTTTGACGAGCCTATATCCGGTCCTGAGCTTATGATGAA
>JGI994J12354_10000634_pt1 | contig 34970 bp, 39 predicted proteins | sample IntmicLarv3ML3BL_FD_12354 | JGI IMG/M metagenome (IMG submission 12354) | reverse complement strand
CAGGTCATACGATACACCGTCACACCCGTGGCAGGGCGAGCGTATAAAGGCAGAATTGGAACTGGTCAGAGAATACGGTCTCAAGAACAAGACCGAACTCTGGAAAGCACAGACCGTTCTGAGGAACTTCAGGCAGCAGTCCAGGGAACTTCAGGCAAGACTCCGTCTCGGAGAGCCTCAGGCTCAGATCGAAGCGGAAGACCTTCTGAAGAAATGCGGACGTATCGGTGTATTGCCGATAACGGGCGGATCACTCAACGACATCCTTGCATTGTCCGAACAGAACATCCTGAACCGCAGACTTCAAACTCTGGTTTTCCAGAAAGGTCTCGCACACTCGCCGAAACAGGCAAGGCAGATGATCACTCACGGACACGTTTACATGAACGGCCACCGTGTGACCGTTCCCGGTTACATCGTAACGAGACTTGAAGAATCATCCATTGAGTACAATCCTTCGTCGTCATTCACTGATGACATGCACCCGATGCGTGTTTCCATCCCGAAGCCTAAAAAGGAGGCACCTGCAGAATTCGACAGGCGCGGCGGACGTGGCGGCAGGGATGACAGACGCGGCGGAAGAGGAGCACCGCGTGCTCCGCCCGCAGCAGTTGTCGAAGGATCTGAAGAACCGATGATACTTGAGGAGGAATGAACATGACAGCAAAATGGGGTATTGCAAACATATATGCATCATACAACAACATTATGATCACCCTCACCGACATAACCGGTGCCGAAACGATCACAAAAGCAACAGGCGGAATGGTCGTTAAACAGGCAAAGGATGAATCATCACCGTACGCAGCACAGAGAGCAGCCGAAAAAGTTGCAGAGGTTGCGAAAGAAAGGGACATCATCGGGATACACGTCAAAGTACGTGCACCCGGAGGAAACAAATCCACATCCCCCGGTCCGGGAGCTCAGGCCGCCATAAGGGCATTGGCCAGGGCTGGCCTTAAGATAGGACGCATCGAGGATGTCACACCGATTCCGCACGACGGAACCAAGAAGAAAGGCGGACGCAGAGGCAGAAGGGTGTGATCCTATGGATATAGAGATCATCGAGATGACCGAACGCAAGGGAAAGTTCCTTCTCAAGAACGCTTCCCCTGCTATGGCTAACGCCCTCAGGCGTACAATGCTGTCGGATATCCCGAAAATGGCCATCGACAAAGTTGAGTTCCACTTGGGACCCATCATGGTGGACGGACGTGAATATGAGTCCATTACGCCGTTATTCGATGAGATCATCGCACACCGCCTCGGAATGATCCCGGTGCCCACTGACTCCCAGCTCTTTGTTCCTCAGGAACAGTGCAGCTGCGGCGGGGAAGGGTGCCCGTCATGCATGATCATGTACAGTCTGAACAAGATCGGTCCTTGCACCGTTCTCTCAGGCGACCTGCTGCCCTTGGGCGGTCCGGAACTGAAAGTGAAGGATGAAAATATCCCGATCGTTCAGTTAGCCGACGGTCAGGCTGTGTTGATATACGCAACGGCGGTCATGGGAACTTCCAAGCAGCACGTGAAATGGCAAGCCGCAAACGGAGTCGGGTACAAGTACAAGACATTGGCTGATGCGGAAGCACGCGGTGAGGAATCTGTGATCAGTGAGAACATCGATGAAACTGAATTTGTGTTCACGTTTGAAACCGATGGTTCGCTGACTGCAGAACAAGTCCTCAAGAAAGCATTGGATATCCTTTCAAAAGAGGCCGATTCTCTCAAAGAGATGATCGGTGCTCTCTAAACTTCTTCTCCTTAACCTTTTTATCTTTTTCCGAAAAGGGTCCTTTTCTTTTTCACTTCATAATTTTCGGGTTTCTGTGAACATTCCAATGAACGTTTGCATCCTTTCCCTTCACTGGATCTGGTGCACCTGTTGCGTTTTGAACATTCTTTGTTAGGACAGGTCTGTATGAATTTTTCCAACATCATCCCATGAGACCGCAACGTGAGAGATAAACATTCTCTCACCTTTCTCACATTTTTCGATTCCCTTCATTCTTTTTCATCATCTTCCAAAACAGTGTGCAGGTCCGTGAAGATAAAAAGTTTAAAGTGGTCACCCGAATCTTCCTGAGATGTATCTCGCAGTGAGATCATTCTTGGGCTCCTTGAACACTTGTTCTGTTTCACCGTATTCCTCCAGTTTTCCGAGATACATGAATCCGGTATAATCACTGATCCTCATCGCCTGCTGCATATTATGCGTAACAATGACCACAGTGTAATCCTTCTTCAGTTCCTTCGCGAGCTCTTCTATCTTTGATGTTGCGGTGGGATCCAACGCTGACGTAGGTTCATCCATCAGGATTATCTCCGGTTCTATTGATAAGGCACGGGCGATACAGAGCCTCTGCTGCTGTCCACCCGATAGCGAAAGAGCGGAGGCACTCAGACGGTCTTCCACCTCATCCCAAAGGAATGATCTTTTCAGTGATCTCTCGACTATCTCGTCTAACTCACCTTTATTGGTTATACCCTGCAGCTTCGGCCCGTATGTTATGTTATCACGCACGGTCATCGGGAAAGGAGTAGGTTTCTGGAATATCATCCCTACTCTTTTCCTTAGTTTAAGGACATCCATGTCAAAGACATTGTTTCCGTCAAGCAGCAACTCTCCGGTGACCTTGTTGTTACCGGCGAGATCGCTCATTCTGTTCATTATTCTCAACAGCGTTGATTTTCCGCATCCTGACGGACCTATCAATGCTGTTATGCTCTTTTCTTTCACTGGTAGATCGACATTAAAAAGCGCCTGCTTCTCTCCGCCGTACCAGAAACTGAGATCCTTTGCTTCCATTATGTATTCCATTTTCATCCTAACCTTTTTGCATAGTGGTGTCTTACCAAGGACACCGCGAGGAACAGGATCATCACCATTATCAGCAGGACGAGTGCTGTTCCGTATTGATTCATCTGTGTGCCAGGCACTTCCATTGCCAAGTAGTAAAGGTGGTATGGCAGAGCCATCACAGGTTCGAATAAGTCCACACCTGCAACTCTTTTATACGCTACTGCAGCAGTGAACATGATCGGTGCGGTCTCTCCTATTGCTCTTCCCAGACTGAGGATCATTCCCGTCAGGACACCCCCCATCGCTGCGGGAAGGACAACCTTTGAAGTCGCCTGCCATGTACTCGAACCCAACGCAAGCGCGGCTTCGTTCAGTTCTTTCGGAACTGCTGATAATGCTTCTTCGGTGGTCTTTATGATCGTCGGCAATACCATCAGTGCTAATGTTATGCTGCCTCCTATCATCGAATATCCCCATCCGAATGCTAGCACGAACAAGGACATACCGAACAGTCCGAAGACGATCGAAGGCATTCCGTTCACTGCGTATATTGTCTGCCGCACGATGTTGGTGATCTTTCCGTTCTTGGCGTACAATGCCAAGTAAATACCGGCGATCACACCCAGCGGGAACGCTATAACTGCCGTTCCTGCCATGAGCTGAAGACTTCCGACTATCGCCGGCCAAATTCCTCCTGATTTTCCGCCGTTCGACGGAGATGAGAATATGAATTCGAAACTCAAGGCGGGAAGGCCCTTTATGACAATGGTGCCCAACATGATCACAAGCAGCGCCATGACCGCCAGAACGATTCCGCGCAGTGTGATGTATATGGTCGTATTCACATGTCTTGAACCGATCAGTCTTCCGATATGTCCCATTGATGCTATGAACGTTGCAACTATGATCCCGGCAGCAATGCTTATAACATCACTGACGAACAGGGAAGATAACGCATACGTCATGAAGAAAGCGATCCCGATAAACGTACATTTTGCGAGCACAGGGAAATAGTGTTCGAAGAAGGGATGACCTTCTCCTGCTGAGACATACATTTTCTTTTGTGTTCTTGTAACGATCATCCTCGCGCAAAGATTCACTGCAAGGACCATTGCCATCAGCACCAGGCCCAGAAGGAACAGTGCCGAGTAGTGTAAACTTCCGTATGTGATCTCAGGCATCTCGATCGCGATAGATGCCGTTATAGTCCTGATGTTCGAGAAGATATTCCACAACGGCTGGGGAATGATCGGAGAATTGCCGGCGACCATTATCACAGCCATAGTTTCTCCTAATGCACGGCCGATACCGAGTATCGCAGCAGCACATATTCCGGATATTGCGGAACGCATCACGACCTTACGTGTTGTTTCCCATCTTGTTGCTCCCAAGGCCATTGACGCTTCCGTATATGATCTGGGAACAGCCGCCAGCGAATCCTGAGTGACAGATATGATCGTGGGCAATGCCATTATCCCCAGAACAAGGGAAGCGGCAAGCCAGGATGTGTTGTACATAACGTTATTCGGAAACACCTCCAAGATGAACGGAATGAAAATCAGCATTCCCAAGAAACCGTAGACCACACTCGGAATCCCTGCAAGCATCTCACAAGCGGGTTTCAGTATGTTCCTTATCCTGGGTGATGCTATATCGTTAAGATATATCGCAACCCCTATGCCTACCGGTATAGAGAACATCATTGCTCCGGCGGTCACGAGTAGCGTACCGACTATGAGCGAACTTGCACCGTAACTATCGACGGTCGGTCTCCACAGATCGCCGAATATGAAATTCAAGATACCGATATCTTTCAAAGCGTCGATGCTGTTATATGCGATATCAATGAGAATGAATGTAAAGAAGGCAACGACGATGATCGTCGTTGCCAAAAGGAAAATGGTTTCTTTGGATCCCTTCAGTTCCCGGAGCTTGCCGAGGAAAGAGTATCCGTTCTTATCAGGGTCCATGAGTATCTACCTGTGCAGTTCCTAGAGAGGAAGGAATCCGGCCTCTTTGACTATTGATTGTCCCTGAGGTGACAGTATCCAGTTAAGGAAGATATCAACTGCTTTGTTGCTTTTGCCCTCTTTAGTAATGAGGATGAGCGATCTGGACAGTTCGTATGTTCCATCATCGATAGCGGTTTCTGAGATCTCAATACCATCGACCTTCAGGTCTCTGAAGTTAGGTACGGGGGTACTCGGATCCTTCATATCCGCGACCGTCGCAAATCCTACGTAACCGATTGCACCAGCGGTCGATGATACAGAGGAGCTCATGTCACCCGTGGAACTCGCTTCCTGGTAAGCATTCGCGCCGGTCGGATATGAGGCCGCGCTCAATCCGGTAAGTTCTTCTAAACAAGCCCTGGTTCCGGAACTTCCCTCTCTCATGATCGGTTTGATGGCAATGCTTGATGTTGCGCCTAATTCATTCCAGTTGGTTATGGTGCCTTCATAGATCTGTTTGATCTGCGCTAATGTGATATCCGTCACACCTGCGTCTTGAACAGCTTTGTTAACAATGATCGCAACACCATCGTTGGCGATGACGGTCACTTTAAATCCTGTCTCACTTGCTTTGAGGTCCCTTGACAGCATTCCTATGTCCGCACTTCCGTTCTGGACTGTCGAAACACCTGCACCGGAGCCTCCTCCGGCGACGTTTAATCTTACATTCGTTCCGTCCTCATATGATTCTTGGAATTTTACCATAAGAGGCTGAACTGTTGTTGATCCCGCTACGTTGATGGTAACATCGTTATCATCAGATCCCATGACAACAGCCGTACCTGCGATACAAACTACCGCGGTGACCGCCACTGCCAATATCATCATCATTTTACTATCCAGGTTTTCACCCAGTTCAGTCACTGTGGGCTCCAAATATATATTTGCTCGATGTAAACTATATATCTCTATATACAAAGATATAATATCAGATACATACGTATTTTTGCGAACCTTATTTAAATAACGTATGCAATAGGGAATCATGGAAATGAGACGCATCCAGATCACCGGCGGTGCTTCATACATGATCACGCTCCCAAAGGAGTGGGCCGATTCCGCGGGGTTGAAAAAGAACGAGATGCTCGGAACTGAAGTACAGAGCGACGGCACCCTTCTGCTGATACCGAACGGCATTCAGAAAGAAGAACATTCCGCGAAGGTGATCAATGCAGACAGCATCAACGGAGAAACGTTATACCGGCGGTTGGTGGGTGCATACATTTCCGGACACGGTTCATTGGAAGTTCGTGCATCCGTTCTTAATAATGAGATATACAACAGTACCTTATCATTCACTCAGGCGACCATCGGAATGGAAGTGATCGAAGAAGATGATGAACACATTCTCATCAAGGATCTGATGGATCATGCTGAGATAAGACCGTCAAAGAATATCGAAAGGATGGGCATGATAGTTCATCGGATGATATCGGACGTTTTCGAATTCATGACATCCCGAAATATAGCATTGCTGGAAGGGATGGAATCAAAGGACCAGGAGATCGACAGGATATACTGGCTGATCTCCCGGCAAAGCAGCATTTACCAGAAGACGCCGGCATTATGTAAAAGAACCGGATTGGAGCTGTACAAGCTGACAAAACATCAATTGGTGGGAAGGATAATCGAAAGGATCGGCGACCATATCGTTCTTGTGTCTGATGATCTGCTTGCGTTGAGCAGATACAACAGATCGGAAACAGCGGATAAAGGTCTCAAGGAAATAGGAAAAGGGATCATGGAACTCTTCTCCGTGACGTTATCGGGGTGGATGAAGCAGGATCGTGACGCAGCCGAAGGTTCCATAGAGAAAAGCAAAGAGCTAATAGGCAGGATAAAGAAAGCATTCGAAGTGAAAGAGTTCGATCACGATATCGAAAATGCAATGAATCTCTTCGCAGGAAGTTCGAGGCGTATTGCTGAATACTGCATAGACATCTCTGAATTGACGATAAATGCATCAATGGACTGATACGATGAGATTGTTGATCTGCAGCCTTTCTGACATTGCGTCTGTGAACATTCGAAACTGTTTGTTCAAACTGAATGATTGGGAACAAATCGGAAACGACGGAAAGAACGAGTTCCATAAGTTCGAAGATGATGTTGTGATGTCGATCCCCGGCCTTCACATTTACGCCGAGAACATTGACGAGGAAGCGAAAGCCTTCGGTGTTGTTTTCGATGAGGTCGTTTTCATGTCACGCCACAAAGCCGTAAGCGCAATTCCCACGTTGACCGTGCATCCGATCGGCAACTTCAACAACGCTGATTTCGGAGGGCGGTCCAAGCAACTCGTAAGGACGGCAGCAGCATCGATGACCAACGCTTTGCGTGATATGTCAAAGATGGATACCGGTGAATTCAAGACATCATTCGAAGTGACGCATCACGGTCCGTGGTTGGATTCACCAACATACTTCATCGAGATCGGAAGCGACGAAACGATGTGGTGCAACATAGAAGCAGCAGAGATGCTGGCACATGTTATTTCATCAAACACAAAAAACGATTTTCCCACAGCGGTCGGGATCGGCGGCGGACATTATGCTCCAAGGTTCAGTGAGATCGCCAATGCATACAAGGTCAACTTCGGACACATGATACCTAACTATGCATTGGAAGGTTCCGATGATAATGAAGTGATAAGAATGGTCTCAGATGCAGCGAAGGCTTCAGGAACGAAGTTGGTGTATATGCACAGGAAATCAATGAAGAAACCTTACGCTACACATCTCTCCGAGATACTGGGAACAGAGTTCGAAACGATCTCCTCAAAGGATCTGGAATCACTGTGATGATATGAACGTTCCTTTGATCTTCTTTCCGAGAATGGCGTTCTTCAGTTCCTGAAGATCACGTCCGTCTACGACACTCAAGTCTATTTTTGACTCAGAAAGTATCTTTATTCCCAGCGGATCGAACACTGACGAACGGCCTGCTCCGTGATCGGAGTACACGATCGATCTTAACTGCTCGATCGTCAGTTTTGCGTATCGTTCAGCGTTCTTCACTTTACGGGGATCGTCGGAATATACTGCATCCACTGACGTAGCGTTTATCAAACGGTCAGCTTTCATTTCCTTCGCGACCATTGCGGCCACTGCATCAGTAGTATGACCGGGTTCTGTACCGCCCATGATGATGATGTTTCCGGGAGATGATATCTTCGCTGCGACCTTCGGATCCACGGGAACTTCCCTGATGCCTCCGAGAGCTATCATCAGAAGTTTTGCGTTCACTCTCGTAAGATCGATACCCATCAGATCAAGGTCGTAAGTCGTTCCGTTCAATTCCGATCCGTTCTTGATGTAGTACCTGGCAGTTTTTCCGCCGCCGCATACGATCACGAGTTGAACATCTTTCGAAATATCCTTGATGATCTCAGCAAGTTCTCTGATGTACGAAGAATCATTTTCACCCGGAACCAGCACAGACCCGCCTATCGAAACAACGACCTTGTCCAATATATCACCAATATCTTTATTACGATAGCCACTTTCCCTTAAAATAATATAGGTAAGGATTATGGACGAGAAGACATCAGTTGAAAGGGCAAGATATGATTTTAAGAAGGCGATGCAGGAGATCGTCGATCTGAAAGGACGCGGTACTGAACTCATTTCAGTTTACATTCCGCCGAACAGACAGATCTCTGATGTCATGGCGTACCTGCGCAATGAATACTCACAGTCTTCGAACATCAAATCAAAATCGACGATGAAGAATGTCATGTCTGCCATCGATTCAATAATGTCTCGCCTGAAAACGTATAAATTTCCGCCGGCGAACGGTTTAGTTCTATTTTGCGGAGAAGTTCCGAAAGCAGGCGATCAGACAAGGATGGTACAGTACGTTCTTGAACCGCCGGAGTCTATAATCACGTTTGTGTATCGTTGCGACTCGCAGTTCTACACTGAACCGCTAACTTCAATGTTGTTGGACAAGAAAGCATACGGTCTGATAACCATCGACCGTTCTGAGGCCACCATCGGACTTCTCTCAGGGAACAGGATATCTGTGATCAAGAACTTTGACTCCATGGTGCCGCGTAAACACAGACAAGGGGGTCAGTCCGCACAGCGTTTCGAAAGGCTTATTGAAATTGCTGCGCACGAATTCTTCAAGAAGATCGCGGACAACTCAACCGAGGCATTTTTAGACAAACCGGAACTGATAGGCATCCTTATCGGAGGGCCCGGTGCAACAAAGGATTTCTTTGTCAAAGAGGGATATTTGCATCATGAACTTCAGAAGAAGGTAGTTGACACGTTCGATACAGGCTACACAGACGAATACGGGCTCAAGGAACTTGTTGAGAACGCCAAGACCGCAATAGTCGGAATGGATCTGATGCGGGAAAAGAATATGATCCAAAAACTTCTTTCTGAGATAAGGAAAGCTGACGGCGGTCTTTCGGCATATGGTGAGGAAGTGGTACGTGACGCGGCCGAGAAAGGAGCAGTTGATATCCTTCTGTTATCAGAGGGGCTCAACAAACGCCGCATCACAGCAGAATGTCCTAACGGTCATGTTTACAGTGAGACCGTCAAAGATGCTGATGAACGCATCGCATGCAGGGAATGCGGTTCAATGGCGAATGTTGTCAAGAACGAGGATCTCGTAGATGACTTCTATGATATTGCCGATACATTCAACACTTCTGTTGAGCTTATTACAGAGGATTCTGAAGAAGGGGACATGCTGATGCGTGCTTTCGGCGGCATCGCTGCGATATTGAGATATAAGTTGGGATAAAAATGATAATGGACTCTTTCGTTTCAGAAGTGCGTGATGCTGTTTCAAAGGCATTGGGCGAACTTGATGTTAACGTGACGTTCATAACAGAATCGTCGTCACATGCGGATATTGCGGTGCCATGTTTCACAATGTCCAAGGCAATGCGTAAAGCGCCTGCTGAGATCGCTGACACGATTGCAAAGATGATCCGGCCATCGGGGTTGATCTCTGGCGTATCGGCACTGAACGGCTACATAAACTTCTCGATCGACGAGAAGAAGATGATCGCCGGTGTCATGGAAGATATGATCGAAAAACAGAAGGATTACGGAAGACTTCCTTCCAATGGCATTAAAGTTAACGTAGAACACACTTCCACGAACCCCACCGGACCGATACACGTAGGACGTGCAAGGAACCCGGTCATCGGTGACACGTTATCAAGATGCCTGAAGATGTGCGGCTATGATGTTTCCACTGAATATTATGTCAACGACGTAGGGAAACAAGTGGTCATACTTACGTGGGGTGTGAACAACATCCCCGCCGAGAACGTGGATAAAGAGGACCGCGACAAGACCGATCACAGACTCGTGGCATTCTACCGTGTTGCGAACAAGATGATGGAAAGTGATCCGAAAGTACAGTCTGAGATAGCAGATATGCTGAGGAGGTTCGAGAACGGCGACTCTGCAGTGATATCGGAAGTAAGGAAGACCGCAGAGATCATGCTTGCCGGTCTGAAAGAAACGCTGTCTTCCATCAACGTCGCGTTAGATACATACACATGGGAATCAAAATACATCGCAGACGGAAGTGCCAGATCTGTTGTTGAGAACCTAAAGAGATCGAAATACGCAGGATCGGACGATGGTGCATGGTATGTCGATCTGAAAGATTTTGGCATACACGGAAAGAACACTAAATTCACGTTCACACGTTCAGACGGAACGACATTGTATACCACTCGGGACCTGGCTTACCACCTGGACAAGTTCACAAGATCGGATGTGATCATCGATGTTCTGGGCGAGGATCAGAAACTCGGCAGTCAGCAGCTGATCTGCGCGCTGGAGATATTGGGTGCGGAGAAGAAACCTGAACCGATGTTCTATTCATTCGTTTCACTCCCTGAAGGAAAGATGTCCACAAGGAAAGGTGTTGTCGTTTACTTGGACGATCTGATCGATGAGGCGGTTTCCCGTGCGTACGAAGAGATAAGATCGAGGCGCCAGGACCTTTCAGAGGAAAGAATGAGGGAAATTGCCGAGACCGTTGGTGTTGGTGCGATACGATATAACATCGTCCGCGTACAGCCGGAGAAACAATTCGTATTCCAGTGGAACGAAGCGCTCAATTTCGACGGCAACAGCGGACCGTTCCTTCAGTACTCCCACGCAAGGGCATGCAGCATGCTCCGCAAAGCAGGCAGTTTCGAAAGATCCGCAGATGCAACGAAACTCACTGATGAGTATGAAGTGAGGCTCATTAAAGTGTTAGCAAGATACAGCAGTGTCCTCAAGGAAGCAGGCGAAGGGAAGAGGATACATGTGATTCCTGCGTACGGTCACGAAGTGGCATCCGCATTCAATCAGTTCTATGCTTCCGTTCCCGTACTCAATTCCGGTGACAGGAAAGATGCACGTTTGACATTAGTGGAATGTTCCAGGAACGTTCTTTACAGTGTCTTAGGATGTCTGGGAATGGGTGCACCGGAGGAGATGTAATGGAGATCAGGAAGATGAAGCTGAAGGATCTCGTTAAGATCCGTGAATTGGAGATCAAATGCATTCGCGAATATTTTGAGAAGGAAATTGAAAACAAATGGGAAGACCTTCCGAAAGAATGGAAGGACAACCTCGGCGCAAGCAACTCAAAATCATTCATGGCGTATGCGGAGGGAGGACTGAGCTTCGTTGCTGAGGAGGAGGACGAGATAATAGGGTTCGTCTTTGCTCAGATGCTTCATCACACGTATAATGTGGAGAATATGATCTGGATAGAGAACATGGGCGTCCACGAATATTACAGACGTATCGGTATCGGATACAAGATGTTACAGAAAGTACTGGATGAAGGTCAGGCGCAGGGTGCGACGGTCGCACACAGTGCCATACAGCCAAGCAACCTGAGATCCATCATGTTACATAAGAAAGCAGGATTCTTCATGGATCGCAGGGAAGTTGCGCTCCTGGACCTGAGTGACAGGAAACATTGATCGTTTCCTCTTCATGCGCAGTAAGTGTCCTTTCCTCTATTTTTCCCAGGAGGCCGGAGAAACCCTGCACTAAAGCCTTCTTTATTTTCGACCTGTCAGGAACATGACCTAACACATCCTCTAACGATGTGGTGTTCACGGAACCCTTCTTTTTCACAAGATATCTGTCGATGTTCTTCTGCTCATTCTCAAGGATGATCGTACCATGCTGCATCATCCTGTTACCGTAACGGTATTGCGCACTGCCTGAGATCTTGAGACCGTTAACGAGCACATCGTTCGGCGGTTTGTATTCCCCCTTCACACCCAAGGAATCCAGCGCGATGACAAGGCAGTTGCAAATGGTCTCGAAAGATGCATTACGATCCATGGTATGAGTCAATATCAGGGAGTAAGTGATCTGTTTCTGAGAAGAGAAGATACAGCTCCCTCCGCTGGATCTTCTGATGACCTTGATACGATCCTTTTTCGCATCCTCAGTGACACATTCGGAAATGTTCTGAGATCTCCCTGCAGAAATGGCAGGTTCATTTCGAGAATAAAGGATAAGGGCGTTTTCCTCGGATGTCCGGAAGAGAACTTCCTCCGCACGGACACTGTATTCCGCAGATACGCTTCCGAGGTCGATGAGCTTTGGCATCAACGTCTCTTGCTCTTTCTCTGCGGTGAGGATTTTTTGGATTTGGAGCTGGAGACCTTTCCTACGTACTCCTGTTTTTCGGTACTCTTGACCTGTTTCTCCGCCTTCGGCTTTTCTGCCTTTGGTTTCTCTACCGCTTCGGGTTCATCTTCGACATCGTATTCGAAGTCATCATCATATTCCGGTGCTGCGACCTTGTTCTTCTTCTCGGCTTCCATTGCCGTGAACACACCTGCGGTGTCCTTCTTGCTCTTTCCGCCTGAGTTGCTGCGCATCTTCAATAGAACAGCAGCGATGATGACCATGATAACGATGGCTATCACAATGTATGTGGATGTGTCATTCCATATCGAGGAATCTACTTTGATCGTGTAGGTCGAGGTGTTGAAGAACTGAAAGCTCTCACTGTCTCCTACGATGCTGCCCATGAATTCCTCATCGGGTTCAACGTGTACAGTTACACGATGTGTGCCCGGCGATGATATCCTGAAGTGGAAATCAATGGTCACGCTTCCGGGATCCTCGCCCTCTCTGACAGGGATCACGATGTTCTCTTTACTGTCCAGTTTCTTCGTGCCGTTGAAGAACGTCACGTAAGCGTCCACGATCATTGGCGTGCTGTCATTGTGGTTCAGCAACACAACGGACATTCTACCCTTAGAGCGCTCGTTGAATCCTCCGATATCAACGGAGGAGTCATCGAATGAGACATCTCCCTCGGCTCCGCTGCTTTCGCTTGCCATTGCCAATGGCATAACGAACATGAATGCAAGCGCAAGAAGCGCAACTGTCGCCTTTTTGGTGAACATCATCAATCCTCTGAATATCGGTGGTATTCTCTCTTTACATATTTATGTTACGATTTCCGGAACGCGTTCCTGTTCTATCGCACGACGTACTTCCATAGCCAATCTGCGTCCGGTGCTCATCTCCTTTCTCCACAATGCGTTACCATACGGATGGCCTACGGCCATGTGCACATTGGTACCGCCGCCGATGCGGGGTGCTACGTCATAGATATAGAAATTGAGGTCCTTGTCGACACACGTCTGTAAACAGAATGGACCTATGATCCCGGGTTTGTAATACTTTTCCGCAGCTTTCACATACTTCTCCGCAAGTCCGAATGCGTTATCCAGCAGGGATTCGCGGAGTGTTGCGGAGTTGTGGCCGCATACGGTGTATTCCGGCATGATGCCGTCAGCTTCCAACTCGACCTGCTGTTTTGCGGGAAGTCTGGCATATCCGTCCAGTGAACTCTCGAATCTCCAGTCCACTCCCAACAGTTCGATCCTCTCTCCTTTCTCTTCCAACGGAGAGTGGAAGAAATCCAGGTTGAAGACAGGTCCTATGATATACTGCTCCATCCTCGCGTGTTTCAGGAAATCGCTTTCGATCACACCTTGTTTTATCAGTTCGTTGGATTTTTCCACGAACTGGTCGTAAGACTGAGCGGTGAAGAAACCCCTTTCGAGCTTCTTGACCTTGTGGTGCACCTTGATTATCGTCAGTCCGTCGATATCCTCAGGTTTTTCCACTTTTTTGGGGAACGGAAGCCCCGCTTTCTCGAGTATCCAATAATAGTCCCTTTCGTCTCCTCTTTCCTCTGATCTCAGGAGGTTCCTGCTTCCCACGATAGGAACGTTGAAATCGTTCTCAACAGCATCGATGCCGCTGTATGATACGAATGACCTGTTAGGAACGAACAGAACATTGTTCTTCTTCAGACCGTTCTGCTGTTCCGGCATCAGGATCTGGTTAAACTTATCAAGAACAACAGGCTCGTCGACAATTCCTCTGATGATGTTCCCGGAAGCATCACGCTGTGCTCTGAAATAATTGGCAAACGTCTTCTCGCGGCCTTTCTGACATATTGCGACCGTTCTGAATCCTTCGGATACTGCGCCGTCACAGGTGTCCAATGCGGAGTGTGACGCAACGACCCCGATCTTGGCCTTCTTGAAATCGTATCTTTCAAGTTCCCCAAGTATCTGTTCTCTGTCTATCATGTTATCGTCCACGGTAAGCGACAACGAAGATATAATCTTTCATGTGCCCGCGTGCGCTAAGCGATAAGGAGGATCACGCCGATGAGTATCATCGCACTGACAAGGTCCATTGATGACGACGTTACAGGAATGCTGTGGTCGTCGGGATCAAGGTCGAAACGCACGGCGGCAATTGCCACATAATATGAAATGAAGTTCAATATCGTAGTGGCGATCATGCCTGAGATCATGACTATCGCCATGACCGAAAGGAAACTGATCGCACCCGGGCCGCCCATCAGTACTGCTGCGATGTAGGCGATGATACCGATATACGCATACGTCACCAGCGCCAGCACGTATGTGACAAGGAAATTCTCCCCGGCATTCTTTCCCGGGATTTTCTCAGCCTTCAATGTACCCAAATGAAGCATTGACGATAACCGTGATGTTAACATTCCCGACAAGGCATTGCCTTCGTTCAGGAATGCGGGCATCAATATCAGCAGCACCGGCAAAAGCACCAAAGATTCCGTTTCGGTCTCAATGACGACACCCGCGAAAATGTCCAAAAGCAGGCACAGCAGGAGAACGGGCGTGGATTGTTTGATGATACGTTTTGCTTCATCGACATGTCCGTTAATCGCTTTCCTGGCGAATATCACAATGAGGACGGCGATCGTAAGAGCGATCAGCACTACGGTCAGAAGATCCACCGTATACGTATCGGCAGTGTTCAAGACCAGCCATGCAGAAAGGAACAACATAGGCATCGTGACGATATCGCCGGCGGCTGCGATCAGCGGAGCGGTGATGTTGTCCACATCCCAATCCCTCTTGAATCCTTCTTTGGCGATGAGGATGTTGAACACCAAGAGAACAAGTCCTGCAAGCAGCCCCCCCATCATTGAAATGAAGACGAAATCTATCACTCGTATATCGCCGAATCCGAAGAATCCGACAAAGACCCAGCCTATCGCTCCCATTGCCAATGAGATCAGGAATGTAAGTGCAATTGACGATTCGATGTTCGATCTCAGGACCTCCCCTTTGCCGAACGAGATACCGAAGGTACCCATATGCATCGATGTCCCCAGACGGGAACCCATCGCACCGAAGATGTTCCCGCGCATCCCTATCGCGGAGTACACAAGGATCATCATACCCGGGATGAGTAAAAGATAGGTCTCCATGGAACTGAGGAACAATCCAGCGACGAGGTCCGCAGTGGCTGCGATCACCAACGCAGTAAGCCCCATGATGAACACCGGCCTGTTACGGCTGAAGAATCCGCTGCCTTTAGTGTTCTGTCCCATAGCGCTCACCTCATCTCATTGTCTATCAATTGGTCAACGAACATTTACTATTTATTGACAGTGGCAAACACTAAATACACAGGTTCATTACATTATATGAACGATTTAAGTTCAAAGGTGCTGAAAGTGGAAAATAATTCTGACGATCCAGAAAGTCATCGTCCGCATTCGAAGGTGGTCGAATGAGCGACCACGGTAAACGTATTGAGATGTCCGTCAGGGAAATTCTGACGGAGATGAAGGATATCTCTGAAGTGATAGTTGACTTAGCGTACGCGTCGATCATGTACAACAGTCAGGACATGGCAGACAGCGTTATGGAATTCGAAGACGAAATGGATGAGCTCAAGTACGCAATACGTGAGAAGGTAATGCTGGCAGCGAGGACCAAAGAGGATGCCCGTCAGTTGTCCGGGATATTACAGGTCGCATCGGCAGCCGACCGCATTTCACATGCAGCAGGGGAAATAGTGAAACTGCTTGACGTACCGCTTGAGAAGAGACCATTCCTTCCCACGATAATCAATGAATCGGAAGAGAAGATCAAGATGACCAAGATAAACGCATCATCGGATATGGCAGGGAACACGATAGATGCGCTTGCCGTAGAAGCAGTAACGGGAATGAAGATCATCGCCCTGAAGAACAGACAAGGGTGGATATACGATCCTGAGGAAGACGTGAAGCTGCGTGCAGGAGACGATATCGTGGTAAGAGGAACGGAAGACGGATTCAGAAGACTTACGGAATTCGCATCCGGCGCCAAGAAATGGGAATTCATTGAAGCGGCAGAAGAGGAGGAAGAGAAATGAATCAGATAGAATCAATGCTCCTCGACCTCAAGAACACTTCAGAGCTGATGATAGATCTGGCGTATTCGTCCTTATTGTTCTACAGCCAGGAAATTGCCGAAGAAGTGATATTCCTGGAAGAGAGAATGGATGAGATAAGTTCGGACATTCAAGAGGAAATAGTAAACTTCGGGAAGGCCGCACCGGAAGAGTTCGCAAAGCTGACGATATTGCTGAGGATGCAGATGGCCATCGAGGACATCGCTAACGCGGCAGCGTCGATCGCTGACGTCGTCTTAAGAGGATTGGGAGACCATCCTGTCATGAGAATGAGCATTCAGGAATCCGATGTGGTCATTGACCGTGTTGTCGTTTCCCCTGAATCAAAGATGAAGAACCGCACTCTCGGTGAAATGAAACTCAGTACGAACTGCGGAATGTTCGTCATAGCCATAAAGAGAGGTAAGCAATACATCTACGGCCCGGGAAGGCTGAACATGATCCTTGAAGGTGATGTTCTCATCGCGAACGGTTCTGAGGACGGAGTTGCGTTATTCAGAGGATTCGCGGACGGTTCCGAAGATATTTGATCATATCCAGTAGGAATTTGATAGAAGAGTGGTAGCCTCGCCAAGATTCGAACTTGGGTCGCAGGATCCAGAATCCCAAATGATTGACCACTACACTACGAGGCTATTGTAGTGAATCCACCGAATACCATATCCTTTTAATATTTTTCTCTGCACCAGACGAACGGAAGGTCAGAAATCGTACTTGCGGTCGTTGACTGAAACAAAATAAATGGAAAAAGAAATGGTTTGAGTTCAGTTAAGTGCCTTTTTGATCTCGGCGTATATTTCGTTGATATCGCCGGAGCCGTCGATGTTGACGAGTTTTCCTTTCTTCTCGTAGTATTCTATGAGCGGGAATGTGTTCTTCCTGTATACTTCGAGTCTCTCTTTGACTGTTTTCTCGGTATCGTCATCCCTCTGGAACAGGGGTTCGCCGCACTTGTCGCATTTTCCCTCGGATCTCGGGGGTTTGTACAACAGGTGGTAAACGACATTACATTTAGCGCACGAACGTCTTTTGGTCAAACGGTCTACGAGTTCAGAATCGGCAACATCAAGATTCACTGCAACGTCAATATCAACAGCTCCGCTCAGCGCATCAGCCTGTTCGATCGTCCTCGGATACCCGTCAAGAATGAAACCGCCCTTCAGAGTTGCGATCTTGTCCTTCATCAGTCCTATGACAAGATCATTCGGAACAAGTTTACCGGCATCCATGTACTCTTTCGCTTTTATTCCCAGAGGTGTCTGATTCCTCGCCGCTTCCCTGAGCATGTCGCCGGTGGAAAGTCTTGCGAATCCTAGTTCATCATCCAACCTTTCTGCCTGTGTCCCCTTTCCCGATCCAGGAGGGCCGAGAAGAACGATCTTGGTCTTCATGCTTCGTGAATAAAGGTTCATACATAAAACAACATTGCTGTCCATAGGCGCCTGGATGTGGTTGATAGATATGTTTTATAACTTCATTCATCATTGGGAATAAGAGGTGTCGCTGTGAACGATAAAATAATAAACGAAATCGAGAAGATAGTAGGAAAGGACGGATACTCCGTCAGTGTCGCAGATCTGTATGCATACGGGTTCGACGCATCAATATTTCACAAGACCCCTGATATGATAATTCAGCCGAAGACCACACAGCAGGTCTCCGAGATAATGAAGATCGCGAACAAGAACAAGATCCCAGTTGTCCCGAGAGGAGCCGGAACAGGATTGTGCGGCTCAGCCGTGCCTATCAAAGGCGGAATAGTCCTGGATATGGCGAGGATGAACAAGGTCAAGGAGATCAGTGTCGGCGATATGTGGTGCATTGTCGAAGCAGGATGCGTTTACAATGATGTTAACGCAGCCATCGGCAAGTATGGATTCTTCTTCCCCCCGTCTCCCGGAAGTGCGGAAGCATGTCAGATCGGAGGGATGGTCGCAGCTAACGCATCAGGTATGAGGGCTGTCAAATACGGCGCGACAAGAGACTATGTCTTAGGTCTGAAGTTCGTGCGTGCAGACGGTCAAATAGTAGAAGCTGGCACTAGGACCCTGAAAGATTCTTCAGGGTATCAGTTGGCAAGGCTTCTCGTGGGCAGCGAAGGAACATTAGGGGTCATTACAGAAGTGATACTGAAGATGGCTGCGAAGCCCAAGGATTCCGCTTCTGTTCTGGCAGCATTCGCTTCATTGGAAGATGCCGGAAAGTGCGTTTCCGCGATCATCGCCAAACCTCTAATTCCTGCGTCATGCGAACTCATGGACCGTGTCAGCATTGAAGCGGTCAACAAATCTCAGGGCAATCCGTTACCGGACTGCGAAGCATTGTGTATCATCGAGGTGGACGGCGAACCGGAGATCGTGGAGAAGGAACTGAAAGTGGTCGAGGAGGTCGCAAGAAATGTCGGCGCAACTAACGTTACGCCATCGCACGATAAAGCGCAGATCACAAAATGGACCAACGCCCGCGGCGCGGTCATGACATCACTGAGCGCACTGAAACCCGGGAACTCTTCTGTCTCGTTAGCAGATGATATGGTATTGCCGGTTTCCAAGATACCTGCAGCTGTCAAGGCATATCAGGAGATCGCGGACAAATACAACGTGACCGTGGCAACATACGGTCACGCGGCTGATGGCAATCTGCATACGAAGATGCTCCTCGACCCCAAGTCAGCGGATGAATGGGAAAGGGGTGTCGCCGCAGTTGATGAGATATTCGACATTACAGTGGAATTGGGAGGGAGCGTCACAGGCGAACACGGTGTAGGAATATCAAAAGCACCGAACTTCCAAAAAGAGAGGGTATCAGTATTGGCGACGATAATCGATATCAAAAAAGCGTTGGACCCGAACAACATCCTGAACCCTGGGAAACTGGAGCAGTGGGAAGGTCCGATACTCACTAACCTGAGATACCCGTGCAAGAAATATATGAACTAGATTATCCAGCCCATTGCCGTCAACAGCAGAAGAACGGCGGAACCCATCATGATCACATATACGGGCATGTTCCACGGATAGATCTTCGAACCGTCCAACGGAGGAATTGGAAGAAGATTGAATATCGCCAAGAATGCGTTCAATGTAGCGAACAACATCATTATCGCCGAGATCATTCCCGATGTCAGCAAAGCTACGGCCAGCGCCGAACCTCCGATGATGAGGTTCACCAAAGGACCTGCCGCGCTGATATGACCGTTCATGCGTCTGTCTATCATGCCGCGGATGTAAACTGCACCGGGCGCGGCGAACAGGAACCCGAAGAAGGAAATGATCATAGCCATCAATAATCCCATGGGATTCAACCTGAACTCTGCCCATGCTCCGTACTTCTGAGCAACGACCTTGTGAGCAAGTTCATGGAAGATGAATGATGTAGATACCAAAGCAATGGCAAGCACGAACAACAATATCATGTTGACCGCAGAGTTTGATGAAAAGAGATTGGCGTTGGAACCTCCGCTTGTCAGCAGTATCGTGAATGCAACCGACAACCCAAGCATGGCTATCAGCAGATCGTTGATCTCCATTCTGCTGTAACGGGGCATTCCGAAGCCCGGATTTATCCTTGGAAGGTCATCCCACGGGTCGCTCATGTCCCTGTGGTAAGCATAAGTTGGATAAAAGTGTTATACCTCCACGCGATTCATCGTTCAATGAACAATGTTCTTCACGGCAAAACATTCAAAAGATGGTGCGATACCTGCGGTACGCTTCTCCTCTCAGGAAAATGTTCGAAGTGCGGATCAGAGGGAAGAGAGTTCGAAATAAACAATCCCGGCGAGATACGGCCGTGCATGGGTTCCGGTGTTGAGACGATATATGAGCTGTACAAAGAACACTTCGGTACATGCGAGCCGATAAAGAACAAAGCGATATTCCTGAACAAGATCGCCGGGGACGATCGGTCAGATGAGATCATTGCACACGGTCACGTCATCGGTGTTCTGAGATTCGACGTCCTGACCAACGGTTTTGATCTGGAATTGAGACAGGGCGGCGCTGAAATTTTCCGGGAAAAGGCAACAAAGAATACGGTGGTCTTTGCAGGGATGTCCGGTCACCTCAAAGGGAAAGTGATCCCCGGAACGAACATCAACGAGGTCATCGGTGAATTCAAAGAAGGCGACCCGCTCATTTTGAAGAAAGGAACCAAAGTCGGACCGGGAACAGCGCTGGTGAGAAGTTCACAGATAAAGGAAGCGGAAAGGGCGGTGAAGATCAAGGACATGTTCACTCCTCTTCCGTCTGTGTTTTCAAAGAACGCTTCCAAAAAAGAGTTCGTTGAATGCAATCGCGATCATTTATTGAAGTTAGAATCCAATGCTGCGAGCGATGTGCGTTCATTCATAAAAGGAAAGAGTCAGCCGGTGACCGTTTCATTCTCAGGCGGAAAGGACTCCCTAGCTGCGTACGGCATCGCATCGAAAGCCTCTAGATCAATAGAACTGATCTTCGTAGATACGGGAATAGAATTCCCCGAGACCGTGAAGTACGTGAAAGAATTTGCCAGGGAAAATCGTTTGAAGCTGAACAAAGCGGAAGCAGGGAATGCATTTTGGGAAAACGTAAAGACATTCGGACCTCCTGCAAAGGATTTCAGATGGTGCTGTAAGGTATGTAAGTTAGGACCGATAACCGAACTCATTTCTGAAAGGTTCAGGAATGGTACTATAACGATAGAAGGGAACCGTTCCCTGGAATCCTTTGCAAGATCGAACACATCGTTCGTGTCGAAGAACCCATTTGTTCCAAATCAGACCACGCTCAATCCTATAAGGATGTGGAATGCCTCTGAAGTATGGGGATACATATGGATGAAAGGATTCAGATACAATCCAATGTACGACAGGGATTTTGAAAGGATCGGCTGTTATCTTTGCGCTTCATGCTTGTCAAGCGAATGGCGGCAGACGAAAGGGATCGAAAGGGAACTGTATGATGAATGGGAAGTCTTCCTGAACGAATACGCAACGAAGAAAGGACTTCCGAAGGAATATGTTGACATGGGGTTATGGAGATGGAAAGTTCTCCCGCCGAAGATGCTGAAGATCTCTGAGGACCTGGACCTGAAACAGAACATCGAATCAAAGGATGTGGAAGTGAAGATGCTGAAGGGCGCTTCTCCTTGTGCGGCAGGAGGTTACTCTGTCGAAGCCGTTGTCTCGCTTCCGAGGAAAAGGGATTTCTCGTTCATTGAAGATTCGTTAAGAACGGTAGGTCAAGTGAAATATTCAGATGATTTTGAAATTGCGCTAATGAAGAACAAGAACGGCACCGCCAAGTTATTCGGCGGCGGTCAGGTCTCCATTACAAGCAGCGATAAGATGAAAGCAGAAGAGCTGTTCGACCGTTCCGTCAAAGCATTACTGAGATCGCAGTTATGCACGGAATGCGGTATTTGTGCGAAATCATGCAACCGCCGGGCCATAAGGATAAAGAACGGATTCAGAACGGATCCAGAAAAATGCAGTTCATGCGGTAAATGCGAATCATCATGTATGGTCATCCACTATCACGACAAGATGATCGTGTGATGTCTGGCACTTCACTTTTTCTTTATTCACAGCATATTTTTCTGCACTGCCTGACCGTATGCTGTTCTTCTTTTCTTGTCGTGTGCAGACCTGCAAAAAGTTAATTACCGAATCTCCATACTCCGAGTATGGATTACTCAATGGCAATAGCTGCGGTCTTCGGATTGGCCCCGGCTGTTGCGTTAATGTATCTCGTTCTGAAGAGATATACATACCCCGCGGTGGAACGGCCGTTCTTCTCAGATCCCACATTGTTCGGGATGTTCGCAGTAGGTCTCGTTGCCGGAACGATATTGTTCGTTGTGTATTCCTACTTCGACAGGGCATCGATAATCACGGCTGTTGCCTTTGCCATGATCTTCGAACTCATCAAGATGGTGATCCTCAATATGAAGAGATTCCAGGGAAAGTCCGATACCGTGTTCTACGGTTACGGACTCGGACTGGGAATGGGTGCGACCCTCGCGTTCGGTATGGTGTTCTACATCACCAGAGCGGGAGATATGGACGCAGCGTCTTGGATGATCCTTGCGGTGATCAGTCTCACATTCGTGTTCCTGCACTCAGCTACCGGAACGACCATTGGAGAAGGTGTGACCCGAAACCGTCCTTGGGAGTTCTTCTTCCAGGCCCTGTTGGTGGATCTTATGGTGCAACTGATCATGGTGCCCGTATTCGCGCTCAATGTTGATTCATCATCATATTGGTTAGCATACGTTGCATTGGGCGGTGCTTTGCTGATAAGTATTGTATACTTCTATCGCATGCATTACATCAAGCTTCCGGAGATCGTACGTTACGTGCTGAGATCGGAGAAGAAAAAGAAGGCGGTGGAATAATGTCCGTGTGGTCGTTCGTCATCGGTGGAATACTGCTTGCAGTTTCGTTGATAGCATTGACAATATGTTCTTCGACGGCGTTCCATGAGTTCATATGGAATTTCTTCACCGAAAGTTTTTCGGACTTGAAAATGCCCCTGGGCGGTTCTCTATCACCATGAGTGCGTTGATCATCTTCTCGATGATATCTTCGCCTTTTCCGGGTTCGAACATCTCTATGTCATCAACAGTGAACGTTCCCTTGATATCAGTCAACCCCTGAGCAAGACAGATCAGTTTGTCAACACCTTTCGCTTTTCCGTAATTGTATTCTAAAGTGGACATCGGATCTGGGTCGGTCTTGTTATCCTTTCCCTTCTCCTTTTCCGGGGCCGTGAATCCTGTGGCCTTAGCGAATACTGATCTTACGATACCGATATCCTCATTCCTGTAACGTACGATGATCTCTTTCGTTCTAGTTCTGGATCCGCAGTATGGGCACGCAGTCGATTCCGTTTCCATCTGGATGATACGGTCCTTCCTGCAGTTCGGGCACATTACTACGGCATACATGTTCCACTCTACAGTTTGTAATCCGTGAAGACCAGCGCGGCGATGCAGGCACCGTAATGGTCCTTTGGTATGGACATTTCAGTGGATGCGAATTGAATATCGTTCAGTTCAACATTCCTGATCCTGCCCATCTCCTCCATCTTCCATTTCAAAACATCACGTAACGATCTTTCAGAACCGTAAAGGTGGCCTTCCGCGACGTAACCGCCCTTTCCGTCCTTTCTCAAGGCGTAAGCAATACCGGCAGAGATCATCTCTCCTTCGGAGCCTCTCATCTGCGCCAATACACAGTGAGTGACAGCACCCATCGGCAGTTCTTTGGGACCAATGAGCTTCGCACCATCGGGAATGACAGAAGAAACGCAAAGAAGATTCTGTTCTCCTACTCCTGCCTCGATCAGCGCTTTGTCGAAGGCATTCAGATCGGAAACGTCGCTTACTGCGGTTCCGCATGTTACGAAATACTTGCTCGGTATGAGTTCCAAGGGATCACCCGTAAAGTATCTGGTCCCGGGGAAGCTCTTTCACTTCGGGGGTCTGACCTTTCATTCTTTTCTCGATCTCTTCAGCCTCTCTGTACAACGGTTCAGGATCGATCTTCAGTTCAGGTAACATTCTGGACAGCGGTTCCATCAACTTTGCTGCGCCTCTCGGGTCAGGCATATCCATCTTTGCAGAACCCATTAACGTGATGACATCAGCACCGCGGTTGGCGCCTTCGTACAGCATCACACCAGATGTACCGCGGACGATACCGTCCTGCATATCATTTATCTCATATTTTCTCATTATTTCCCGGGCGGCGGGAGTGGATCCGGCGCCTACAAGCAGAAATTCATCATCAGTCTGCGGAATGCCGTCTAACGTAACGACAGTGTTGACGTCATGCTCCTGAAGCCAGTCCAGCAAGGCCATCGCCAAAGGATGATGCAGTTCAGGTTTAGGCATGAACTCTGACGTTACAACAACAAGACCATCACATTTCATCCCGTCATCGCACTCACGGTCTCCCGCATATATCCGGATCGGAGGCATCGGAATGCCGTTGTGCACCAACGCATACGGAGGGAATTCAGGTGAACTTATTCCTGCAACAAGATCGAGTTTCAGCTCTCTGGACAAGAAGTTCGTTGCAATAGAACTTACCAACCCTATGCTCGGAAATCCAACCAGCGCAACGGCGTTCCTGAGTTCTTTGTCGTTGTAGCTGTGGATGATGATCCTGTCCATGCTCTCGGTAAAGTGGTCAAACGCTATTAATCTATTCTAATCGCGGAAAAAACGGTCTCTCCAGTAAACGTCTTCGGCCGCCCTTCGCTGTACAATTCCAAGAACAGCGTAACTGATACCGAATGCCGGCCCTATCTTGCAGATTTGGCCAAAACACGGAGTAAAACTTGGCCAAAACACGGAGTAAAACTTGGCCAAAACACGGAATAGCTTAATATAGGTACGAAATCATCACGAATTGTGAAAGCAAAATACCTGAGCAGAATAGTTGACGATGAATTAGCCAACAGGCTCAGATCGTCGGGCGCAGTGCTTATAGAGGGAGCAAAATGGTGCGGTAAGACCAGAACCGCAGAGAATCAGGCAGCCAGCAAATTATACCTTCAGGACATAGATAACAGAGATCAATATCTGAGGACATTAGACATAAAACCGTCAGCCCTTCTTGAAGGGGAGACGCCGCGTCTTATTGATGAATGGCAGACCGCTCCGATACTTTGGGACGGTGTTCGATTTGCAGTTGACAGGCGCGGACAGCCGGGGCAGTTCATATTGACGGGTTCAGCCGTGCCCGCGGATGACGTGACGATGCACACAGGTACCGGACGTATCTCAAGGATGCTCATGCGTCCGATGTCACTATTCGAATCATCGGAATCTAACGGTTCAGTATCACTGAGCTCTCTTTTCAACGGCGAAGATGCTGATGGGACATCATCGCTTACATTGGAAGAGCTCGCGTTCGCATTGGTCAGAGGAGGATGGCCGGCTTCTGTCGCCGACAACGGAGGCGGTGCTCTGAGTCACGCACGTAATTACGTGGACTCCGTGGTCAATTATGACATTTCACGTATTGACGATGTTGAAAAGAATCCGGCCAAGGTATTCAATCTGTTGCAGTCACTTGCACGTAACACATCGTCGACCGCTAAATTGAAAACGATCATGGACGATATGAGCAGCGGTGACGATGCAGGAATATCTGATAAAACGTTATCGTCATACATGAATGCGCTGAAACGCATCTTCGTTACGGAGGACCTTCCCGCATGGAGTCCCCGTATGCGTTCCAGAACAGCTTTGAGGACCTCTGTAAAGCGTCATTTCACTGATCCTTCCATTGCCGCTGCGGTCCTTCGCGCATCACCGGAGAGTTTGTTCAAGGACTTCAATACCTTCGGATTGCTGTTCGAGTCATTGGTATTAAGGGACCTCAGGATATACGCACAGGCGAACGACGGAAGAGCTTTTCACTTCCGTGACAAGCATGATCTGGAAGCGGACATCATAATAGAGCTCTACGACGGAAGGTGGGGAGCAATAGAAGTGAAGATGGGATCCAAAGAGATCGATAAAGCTGTTGAGAATCTCATCGAACTGAAAGGAAAGATTGATGTGGATATGATGGGTGAACCATCCTTCATGGCAGTTGTTACGAACACAGAGTATGCACATCCCTGTAAAGATGGTGTGCAGATCGTACCCATAGGATGTCTCAGGAATTGATAGGAATTCTCGTTATTCATCATAGAACATGAATCAACAGCAATCAAATACTATCACGCAATCGTACCGGTATGGAATTATTCTTCGAACGCACCGAATCAGGTATTCCCGTGATTGTTGACAATTCGTCCAAAGACACGGCAGTGTTCATGACCGCTGTCGGAACAGGATCACGGGACGAAGATGAAAGGATAGGGGGAATATCCCATCTTCTGGAACATGTTGTCTTCCGTGCAACGAAATCTAGATCGTCATTCCAGATGTCCAAAGAGATAGAAGGTGCAGGCGGAGAACTGAACGCATTCACATCAAAGGAGATGACAGCATTCTATTCAGCAACGATACGCGAAACATCAGACGTAGCAAAGGAAATGGTAGCGGACGTTTTCATGAATCCGTTATTGTTGCCGGCGGACACGGAACTGGAAAAGAAGATAGTTCTGCAGGAGATCAGTATGTGGGAGAACGATCCTGAATCGTACATCCATAGCATACTCGCAGAAACGTTGTGGAACGGTCATCCGTTAGCGAACAACGAAGCTGGAAAATCAAGCGTAGTTTCGGAAATGACATCAGACGATCTCCGGGAATACTATGAGGAACGTTACGTCAGGCCGAACATCGCGGTGTTTGCAGCCGGAGCGGTCAATCACAAAGAGACCGTGAAATGGGTCAACGAGACATTTGACAAAATGAATGAAGGCAAGAAGATAATCCGTTCAGGACCAGGCACAATAAAGCCAGAATATAGGATCATTCAGAGAAAAGGGGATCATGTTTACACCGGAATAGGATTCCGTTCCTATTCCGCAGATCACAAGGACATTCCCGCATTGACGGTATTGAACGCGATCCTCGGATCGGGAATGAGTTCAAGACTTTTCCAGAACGTCCGTGAGGAGAAGGCGTTGGTATATTCTGTATACAGCACAGTGGAACAGAATTCTGATGCCGGATCGTTAGCAGCGTATATGTCCTCAACAGAAGAGAATGTAATGGAAGCGATCAACACGTCGATCTCAACCATCCGTAAGTTCAAAGATGAAGGAATGACGGACGGAGAGATGCAAAGAGCAAAAAATTTAATCAAGGGAGCAACCGCAAGACAGTTGGAATCAACGTCCATGAAGGTTTACCGCATGGCCCGTAAATTCATGCTCACAGGCGTAGCCGAACCGGTAGAAAAGAGTATTGAAAAGATCAACGCAGTGACTGAAGAAGATATAATGAGAGTCGCTTCCGATATCCTCAGAAATAAGAATCTGGCACTTGCGATATACGGGCCGAAGAACAAGGAACTCAAGAACATCAAAATAGATCAGTTCGACCTCAGCTGAAGAAGCAGGAATGCCCTAAGCTCGATTCGATCAGAATAAGTTTGAAGATCCCCCGGTGTAGGATCGCCGTCCTAGTCAGCATTATGACAATGACGTCAAAATAGATCGGAGTGGGTGCCGGTTCTTGTAAGGTATAGGATCAACGTGTCATCCGCCTTTTCGTATATCAGAAGCCAATCCGGAGTTATGTGGCATTCCCTGCACTTTCTCAATTCACCATTCAGAGGATGATCATTGTATTTCGTATCCAAGACCTCTCCTTTGGCAAGTGTTTTTACTACTGATGTTAAAAGATCAAGATCATAACCTCTTTTCTCGATCTGCTTCAGATCTTTGCGGAATCTTGTTGTCGGTTTCACTGTGTAGATCAAGAGCGCAGCTCCTTCATCATCTCATCTACATCCGTGTATCCTTTGTATGACGACGGATCCTTCTTCATCATCCGAACTTCATCCATTGCCGCTTTCGTTTCTGCGTTTGGTGTGTTCGCTGATATTTCGAACGGAATCTTCTGCTGCCTGACGACCGTTTTTGCAAAGACAGTGAACGCTGCGGTCATGCTCAGACCAAGTTCACCGCACACGGTGTCAAACTCTTTTTTCAATTCATCATCTATACGGATATTCACATTGACCTGTGTCATGGACATTACCTTCTTACGTAACATAATGAAGAAATATGCTATAAATCTATTTACAACGTAAATGAATTTTCGTGCAAATCTCCATCAGAGAACGGCTGGAAACTGGAAAAGGTAAGGGCAGATCAGTTCGACCTGAACTGAGATATGATGTGAAGAACCGCATCAACAGCACCCGGGACCGCAGCTCGAACTCTTTCAGTCATTGTCTCACTGACCGTCTGAAGGTCTTCGACCTCGATCGCCACAAACCTTACAGATTCAGGCATGATCTCAGGATCCATCTGCCTTCCGATGTGCATCGCGGTCGCCAGATTGATACCGTGAGCGGAAGCATCTCCGACAGTAGGTTCAAAATCTTCCGGATCGAAGATCATTATCGTTCCAGGCTCGTACGAACCCGTTTGTATCGCATCTACAATGACCGCATTGTCGTAACCGTGAAGAACAGGAATTATGTCGAGACCGCCTATCGCTTCCTGTTTGGTCTCAACGTTATCCAATTTGAGAGACTCGATCTCATCGGCAACGACGAGACCGATGGCGTCATCGGACATTATCGGACTTCCCAATCCGACCACCAATATCATTTTCGTATCCTTCACGGCGTCCTTCATGCAAGACAGCAATATTGTTAATCTTTAATACGTTGCCGTATGCATGCACATTGACGTTTCGATAGCATTGAGGGTGAACGGCAGCAGCATCACCGCGAGGCAGATCGAAGTACTCGAAGCAGTCGGAAAGGAAGGAAGCAAGACCGCAGCAGCAAGGAAATTGAAGCTTTCAGTTCCTGTAGTGCACAGATATATCAGTTCTATCGAGGAGAGCACCGGCGTCAAGATGATAGCCTCAACACCATCGGGAACGAAACTCACAGATGACGGGAGATCGATCGTCAACGCGGCAAGGATGATGCGGCTCCGTTGTTCGGAAAGGAGAGCAAGGATCGCCTGCACACCGGTGACGGAGGAACTTGCAATGTCCGTCATCTCTGCCGTCAGGTCAGAAGCAGACCTGGTGATCTCAGATGACAGGACGAACATGAACAGTCTCATGGACGGAACCGCAGACATGATACTGCTGGACGACCCCGTGCATCTCTTCGATCTTGAGAATTTCCAATTCATTGAGATAGGTTCCATGGACATGGTCCACGTCGACCGCGGAAGAGTTTACGTGTTATACAGATACGGAGCGCAGAGGATAGCGTACATGCATCTCGATGCGTCAGGAGTGGATTATCGGATAGACGGGGAAACGATGTCGTTACGTGATCTGATGGACTCGGGAAAGAGCTTCTTCGTTGACGAAGCGTTACTGAACAAAGAAGGGGTCAAGATACGCAGCGCAACTGAACCCAAACTCCTGAGGCACACCATAAATGCGGTCTTCGGAGACACTTCAAAAATAGCTAACGTACTCGGGGAATTGGTAAGAAGGTCCAAGTAGAGTTACCGTTAAAGGTAATGCTACCATGATGATATACATTTTCATTAAATACCCTTATTGTGTTGCATAGCTCGGTATAACTATGGTCACACCAAATCCCGAGTTTACGAAAGAGGTCGCTGCGGCAGGCGGCAGCAGCGCATTGATGTGTTTCCAGTGCGGTACATGCACAGCAGGATGCCCGTCAGGCAAAGAGACCGCGTACAGGATAAGAAAGGTCATCAGGCAGACACAGCTCGGCCTGAAGGAAGAGGTCATCGGAAGCGACGACATATGGCAGTGCACAACTTGTTACACATGTGTCGAGAGATGCCCCCGCGGCGTTGAGATCGTTGATGTCGTCATCGCACTCAGGAACATATCCGTTCATGCAGGCAAGCTCAACGAAGGACACAAGAAGGTAGCACAGAACCTCGTTGCTTACGGACACACCGTCAACATCAATGACAAGGTGAAAGCACAGAGGAAAGAACTTGGTCTTCCCGAAGTTCCCCCGACCGTTATGGCTAACCCGAAGGCAATGGAAGACCTTACAAAGATACTGAAGAAGACAGGATTCGACAAGTTGGTGGGATAAATGGCAAAATATGCGTTTTTCTTAGGGTGCATCGCACCGCTCAGATACCCCGGTGTTGAGAAATCAACAAGGGAAGTATGCAAATCATTAGGTATTGAACTCGTAGATCTCACGGACGCCAACTGCTGTCCCGCACCCGGTGTGATAAGATCGTTCGACAAAGTCACGTGGTTGGCTGCAGCAGCAAGGAACCTCGCTCTCGCTGAGAAAGCTGGTTTGGATATCATAACCATATGCAACGGCTGCTACGGTTCACTGTTCGACGCTGCTCACGAGCTGCACGCAGATCCCGCACTTCTGAAAGAGGTCAACGGAATACTTGCGGACATCGGCATGTCCTACGGCGGCAAGACCAAAGTAAGACACTTTGCAGAAGTTCTCTTCAATGAGGTCGGTGTTGAAAAGATCAAAGCAGCTATCAAGAAGCCTTTGGAATACAAAGTGGCAACATTCTACGGATGCCACTTCCTGAAGCCCAGCAAGATCAAGGAACTGGATGATCCGGAGAACCCCCACATCCTGGACGACCTCGTAGAGGCAACAGGCGCAAAGAGCATGCCCCGTGTACAGAAAGTAATGTGCTGCGGTGCAGGTGGCGGTCTGAGATCACAGTACGGCGAGACAGCATTGAAATTCACTGAGACGAACTTGAAGAACATCAAGGACTCGGGCGCAGAGATGATCATCGATGTCTGTCCGTTCTGTCACCTTCAGTTTGACATCGGTCAGAAGGAGATCGGAAAATATGCGTTCCCTGTTCTGCACTTGTCACAGCTGTTCGGAATAGCAATGGGCATGTCCGAGAAAGAACTCGGATTGAGTGCACACCAGACTCCGGTCAAACTGTAAACTTCAAAACCAAATCAAGGGGCGAAAGCCCCCAACTTTATTTTTCAGATCGATTTCCAAATTTCATCGACACGTTTTGCAACTCGTGTGTGAATCACAGACAAATTTAAACGATACGTTAGATATACTATCAGTATGTCTTCGAAGAATCACAGACTCTCAATCGAAGAACTGGCATCCATAGTGAAACCTATAGCAGAGGAATATGGCGTCAGTAAAGTGTACATTTTCGGATCGGTTGCAAGAGGAGACGACAACGAGGACAGCGATTACGATTTCTGCATTGAAAAGGGGAAAATAAGAGGACTCATCAAATTATCGGGTTTCTTCCAAGACCTTCGTGCCGCCGTCGGGCATGAGATCGATCTGGTGACAACGACTGCACTTGAACCGGAATTCCTGAGAACTGTAATGACAGAAGGGGCGCTCATATATGCCCAATGACAGTAGCCGAATAGAGGCCATAATCAAACATTGTGTCACGATCGAAGAAGCAATGGAGAGATTTGGGAGTAGGTTCGAAGATTTCGAAAAAGACCGACATTATCAAACATCGTGTTCTTTCTGCATTGATCAGATCGGTTAGAACATAAAGAATGTACCGTTCAGGATAACAGAGAAACACAAAGAGATTGACTGGAAAGGACTCAAGGGAATGAGGGACATAATCTCACATGGATACCACAGCATCGATCTCGAGGAAATGTGGACAACGATAACAGAAGATATCCCTCCGTTAAAGAATGTCTGTGATAAGATCCTGAAAGAATTGAATGGTCTCTAGTCATTCAAGAGACCAGATCGAAATCCAATACGTCAAGGATCTGTTTCTTTTTGTCTATGCCTTTGTAGACCTCTAAAAGCTTCAGACCATTCTCGGTAAGCTGGAATACACATCTTTCCGTTACGTAAAGAACACGCTGTCCGTTCTTCATAGCGTTTGCAGCAGAGAAACTGATCCCCATGATCTCTTTTTTGAATTTGCTGAATTCTCCTTCTTTGTCTATCTTTACCTTTCCGTCCTTTTCGGAAACACTAAGGCCTTTGGCGGTGAAGCTCATACAGAACACAACAGTTTTCGCTTTTCCGGTTATGTTCGCAAATCCTCCGATCCCGGCGAACCTGTTTCCCATCTCGTGTGCGTTCACATTCCCGTGGCGGTCTACTTCGATGGCACCCATGAAACATATGTCCAAACCGCCGCCGTCATAGAAGTCGAACTGTGATGCCATGTCACAGATCATATCTGAACCGATGGTTGCACCGAACGTAACTCCGGGTGCAGGCAATCCGCCGACTCCTCCGGCTTCTACAGTCAGGTTAACATCTTTCAGTATGCCCAACTGCGACGCATATTTTCCCACCAGTTCGGGAATGCCGATACCGATGTTGACGACGTCATCTTTCTTCAACTCCATGGCGGCACGTTTCCCGATTATGTCTGAGGTACTGTCAGGAACATCAGAACCCATTTTCCCAGAAACAGCAAGTTTGCTTGCCCAGAAGTCCATTTGTGTCGGCGGTACGTGAACGTCCCCGGTGAGGATAGGATTCACTCTTTGTATCTCCGGAACTTCCTCGCAGACGACAACTGCATCCACAAGAATACCTGGAACGATGACGTTACGAGGTCTTGCGAAAACGTGACTCACTTTCTCAACCTGAACGATCACGATACCGTTATTATTCTTAACAGCTTGAGCAAGTGCCAGTGCGTCGACCGTAACGTTCTCGTTCTCAAATGAAATGTTACCGTTAGGATCTACTGTTGTTCCCTTAATGAACGCAACATCAAGCTTCGGTGTGCGGTATGAAAGGTATTCCTCACCTTCGATCTCGACCAACGTCACAAGTACATCCTTGGAACGTTCGTTAAGCGACGGACCGTCCAATCGAGGATCAACGAATATGTTCAATCCAACTTTAGTGAAATGTTTGTCACGGCCTGCGGCCGCACTTCGGGTCATGTGTGACAGCACACCCAAAGGAATGCAGTATCCTTCTATCTCGTTAGCAGCGATCTTCTTCATTACCGTCGGAGTGCTCATGAAGTGGCTTGCGATGACTTTCTTTACAGCACCCAACCGAACGTAACGGTCTGCAAACATCTCTTCATCCCATCCTCCGAACCCTGCAGCACAGAATAACGTAAGGTCATTCGGAGAACCCGTTTTCTCAATGCGTTCTGCAAGCGCTGCATGCAACGCATTCGGATTGGCCAGCGCCAAGAACGAATTGATTCCAATGCAAGCTCCGTCCTTGATCAAACTCACCGCATCGTGGGAAGACATTATCTTGAACATGTTATGAAACTCCAGACCGTTAATGGATGGAATCATTGCAGTGCTTTAAATCCTTATCCCGAGCGGATACCTTTGCCTTACTTCTTTACTTATGAATTACGTCCGCTTTGAACTTCTTTGAAGCGCAAGTGTACAGTCCTCCGCATTCCACAGGTATCGCTACACCGATGAGGACCAATAACAGAATGGAATGCAAAGAGAGGAAAAGCAGTATGCAGGAAACCATCAGCATCATAGGTCCCAATAGCAATCCTATCTTTTCTACATTGAATTCAGAACGGTCGTCCAGAAGACAATAAGGGAAGAAGAATCCGATGTAACCCAAAGACGTTACCATGGCGACCATCAGAAGAAGTAACGATATCAGAACGAACATCCAATTCAGTTCCAATTCATATGTTACAGAAATTATATAGGCCGTTATCAGCACTGCCGCCCAGAATATGCTGAGGATCAATGCAGCCTTCTTCTGCCTTTCTGTGACCATATGCATCTGTATGTTCCTTCTGTCCTTAAATTTTCATGTTGCATCGCAAGCCGATTCATGAGAAAATAATATATACATGCGGTACCAACCATTTTGTACAATGTTATGACAAAAGTGATAACAAATAACATGCTGGCTATGCTCTGAAAATTCATGTTTTGAAAATTCAGAAAAATCGCAAAGAGAACAAAGCTATTAATACAACGAGAGAATCACATCATTGTTTGGATCGGAGTGATATCTGATGGCACCAGGAAAGAAAGCAAAAGGAACGTCCCGCAGAATCAAGGACAAGTGGAAGGCAAAGGAATGGTACAAGGTGCACGCACCTCGCATGTTCAATGAGATCGAGATCGGAGAATCACCGGCAGCAGAACCGGAACTCTTGATAGGAAGGACAGCCGAAGTGACCGTTCAGGACCTTACCGGTGACTTTTCAAAGATGCACATAAAGCTCCGCTTCAAGATCACATCCGTTGACGGAACTGACGCAAAGACGTCATTCATAGGTCACGACCTGACAAGCGATTACGTCAGAAGGCTTACCCGCAGAAAGAAGACGAAGACCGATCATGTTGTTGACGTAATAACAAAGGACGGATTCACATTCCGTGTCAAGCCTATGTCGATCGCAGAAAGACGCATCCAGACAACTCAGGAAGAAGCTATCAGACGCATAATGGGCGAAACGCTTGTGGCAATGGGTACCGAGAAGACATTATCTGAAATGGTCAAGTCCGTAGTTTCCGGAGACATGGCAAAGGATCTCGCAAGAGCATGCCGCGTCGTAATACCGATCAAACGCATCGAAGTCAGGAAGACAGAAGTGCTTGCAGCCGGCGAGGGCGAACCGGAATCCATCATCGAAGATGCTCCCGCAGCATCCGATGTTCCGGAAGAACCTGTTGAAGAAGCAGAAGTCGAATCCGAAGAGGAAGAGGCTGAAGCAGAGGCCGAAGCCGAAGCAGAATAAACCCTTTATCTTCAAACAATTTTTAAAAAAGCCGGGGTGGCTCAGCCTGGTGGAGCGTCGGACTCATAGGGTTCTGGTCATTACAGACCTCTTCCAGGGAAATCCGAAGGTCATGGGT